>JADMIO010809263.1_pt1 | contig 102111 bp, 86 predicted proteins | sample 8958161 | NCBI WGS metagenome assembly JADMIO01 (sample SAMN16585339, study PRJNA669376) | soil metagenome | isolation source: Crop rotation soil | place: USA: Cullars Rotation, Alabama | collected 2011 | reverse complement strand
GGCCGCGACTTCAAGTCACGTGAATTCCAAGCTTCGGATCCCACTGTGCTGGAAAGATTTTAGGAGCATTGGGTGATTTTGCCAAATTGCAAGACAGCACCTCAGATTTGAGGCTTGCGGTTGAATCTGGTAGTGTAAAAACCTGTCTAATGTACCCTAATACGGGGAATACCATTGACGATGAAATTGAGAAAGTATTTAATGGCACTTCGGATGACAACGAATCAGTTAGAGTGCTGAATATAATAAGGAACAAGATCGCATTAAATGGATTTAGCTATTCTGTATTGCGAGAAATAGATGGAGTTCCAGAGGATATTACTCACACATTTAAAGGACGGGCTTTTAAATACAGTAGAACATCACGTAAGAAGGAGATTATTGAAGATATAATTTTCATTAAGGGTGAGCTTTATTCAGCAGGGGGCAAATCAACGATAAATATTCACGTCGGTAATTATAAAATTGAATTAACTAAAGATGAGGCAAGACGACTAAATGAATTCCTTTATAAAGATTTATATTTGAGTGTATTGAAACAGACTGTAAAAGGTTCTGATGAAAAGGCATTTATATTTATGGATACTTATTTAGATGAAGATACACTTAATAAATGGGAAACTTTTTACAAAGAGATTACAACTGATAAATCACTCGAAAGATTTGATAAAATTCATAATAAGATTGTTGAACTTGTAAATTCGGAAGGCATTGAAGGAGGGCAAATGTATGAGTTAATGAAATTGTTTGATTACGATACGTGTGATAGAGGAATTCTAAGAACAATATTAATGACTTTAAAACCTGTAAGAAATCCTGAGAATATAAGGTTTTCAGAATTGTATAAAAGACTCGCAGATAAGCTACGCGCTGGAAGTACCCATAATATAATCTGAGTTATGTTTAGCGAAGGGACTTTAGTTAAATTTAATAGCAGCACGTTACCCCAGAATTTTGTATCGCTGGCCACGAAAGTTAGTAACAAAAAAACGCCAAAACATGCAGCCATACTGATACGACATCAATCAATTAATTATTTGCATCATTTTCCCGGAGATACTAGACCAGAGATTGTTGATGATTTTAATGAGGATGGCTGGTATATATATAAATTCTTCAGTGGAATCAAAGTTGATGATGAAAACGAAGTCGGTTCGTTTCTTCAATTTTGTAAGAGAGTTTGTAATACCAGTAATATCGCTTATAGCTTTGTTCTTGATAACTCAAGCTATGATAATGACGGGAATTTCATATCGGCGTCAGGATTGCCTGAATTGGCTACTTGTGTGGGCTTTTGCCTAAATACGCTTTCCAATACCATTATCGATGGTGAAAGTTATTTTAATTTGGATGAATGGGATGCTACAGGAATCGATGAAGAATTTGACGATTGGGCGGTTGGGCAAGCTCAGGAAAAATATCCTCATCTTGACTGGACGCTTTATAATGCATATAAAAAGCGTGTTAATCCGCTTGAATATCTCTGCTCTGCTTATTTTGATGAATATCCGATACCAAAGGAAAAAATCACCAACATTAGAGATAATGTCCAAAGGGAGATTTTGGAATTGTTTGTCTAATGCATATTCATCTTTAGGTTGAGATCAAGATTGAATCCTAGCCCCCAACTCGTATTTAAACAGTGACAGATATTTCATGAAACAAAACTTTATTGATCATCAAACTGAATATGAAAGTTTAAGACCTTTTGGTGTTCGTTTGATGAGTTCCGTTAAAGAAGAAATGGCGAAGATATTTCATGATGAGAAAATTACTTTAGCATTTCCGATTCAAGCCCGATTAAAGGAATGGAGTTCAATTGAACAGAAATCCAGTAGTGGTCGATTCAAAATCAACAAAACTATTACTGAACTTCAGGATTTAGTAGGGTTCAGAATAATATTACTTTTCTTAAGCGATATTGATAAGGTTCTAAACCTGTTCAAAGATAGCTTCAGTGTCGAAAGGAATTACTATACTCAGGATCGGTTAAAAAGTGATCAGTTTGGCTACTCTTCATTGCACATTATTGCAAAAATACCAACAGAATGGATGAAAGTTCCTTCTTTTAAAGGATTAGATAACATATCGTTTGAAATACAAGTCAGGACTTTAAGTCAGCATATGTGGGCCGAAGTTTCGAATATTTTCCAATATAAACAGGAAGAAAATACTCCAAAAGAACTGCTGAGATCAATCGGACGACTTTCTGCACTGCTAGAAACAGTGGATTTAGAATTCGAGAGACTGACCAATTTGAGGGAAGATTATATTAACAATATTCCGTCTGAGCCTTCTAAAAAGACTGACATCGAATTGAATGTTGATGTTTTAGCTGAAACTATGGACAAGATGTTGCCTGAGAATAATAAAGCTTTTGACGAGGATTATGCAGGATTATTGCACGATTTGAAACAGCGTAAGATTATTAAGCTAAATAAATTCATTGATTTTATTAATGAAAATTTGGATTTTGCAACGCAAGAAGATAAGGAATTTGTCGCAAGAATCATAAATGAAGGTCGGAGTTATAATTCTTCACGACTAATTAAGGGCGTATATTTTAATCATTCGGGTCTAATCCGTATGATGTTAGGTCGAAATGATCCGGGGTATTCAACGCCTTTTACATAATCTTAAGCCCTTTTTCTTCTTCTGAAAAAATTCTAATGACCCCACTCTGAAATAAGTTAGTCTCAAAACCCTTGGTTGGTTTAAACTTCGACATCCCTAGTTATTTTATTTAACCGCACGATGACTTCCTCGACATACATCATAAACTCACCCTGCTTTTTGACAATCGGAAGTTTATTAGTGTAAATATTCTCTGGATTACTCCCATTGATGGGATATCTTGTTGATGAGCTATGCTGCGTACTGTGCTAAAACCAGAATGAAAAAACCACCTTTTCCAATGGGTGGTTTTCAAATAAATCTTCGTACTCAGTGTGATCATCAATGCACGATGTTCTGAATTATTATCAATACGTGCTTGATTAGTTCATCGACCAGTGATTTACTTTCATTGAGACGGTCAAATCCAAAACAGCACATTCAGGTCGTTTCACTTCCAATGAAAATAGCAGTTTATCGTGCTTTGATTGCAGGTCTGCGAGAAAGGATTGCAAAAATGCTTCAGCCCTTAATTCTTCTTGGTATTCACGGTCTGTCACTGACTTTGATTGAATTTTCCAGAGATATTCCGGGATATCATATGACTTACAGATATCTATTGCCGTATGCCCTTCTGAAATTGCTTGTTTTAAATCTGAAATTGCGTTTTTAAGATGAGTTAAATGTTCCATAAATTGTTAATATTATTTTTATGAAATTAATAATAAACAATATTATTTTAACAATCAAGTCATTACATTAAATTTCGTCATCTTTCTTAAATGTTTTAAGCCCCATATTTTGTTATGTCGGCGCGAACAGCATTCAAAAAGATATCTGGAGTAAGTAGAATTTCCGGGAGTCGGCAATCCATTGGAGCACCCAACTGGTATAGTCGTTTAATGTGATTCAGGTATATTGTTGTTAATGCCGTTGTAAGCTTAATGTTCGCTTCATCAAGCAATGCTTCCTGATAAACATCAACGTGAGTGTTGTGCAGTTTGATCAGAGCCAACCTACCTTCGCTGATTTTATGCTTCTCACAAATATATTTTATTGATTTGTGACTTTGAATATCACTCATAATCGCGATGAGTAACTGTTCTTCTTTGATATTGTTCGAGTTTATCATTGTATTGGTTTTTATTCTCTTATTTAAATTTTGTTATGCGATGTGAATAGCTGTTTTTTTTATTTTGCTTCCACAGTGCGATTAAGTGCTTTAGTTATTTTCTTATTTGGTTTTTCGATATAACATTTTTTAAAAGTATTATTAACTGATTTTGTGGTGTAAGATTCCGTGGGCCAGAAACCAGTCGCAGAGTCGTGCTTAGATGGTTTCTCAACCTTTTGTTAACTGTTACTTGATATTTTATGGTTTTTGTCCGTTCAATATTTGTTTTCATCATTATTTTTTTAAATATGCTATTTGCAAAGCTTATTTATTCCCTTCGTTTAGATATCGCACTTGATAATTAAGGAGTGGCTAATGTTCATCGATGTACCCAAATTCATCATAAATGTTTTTTCTGATTTTTGCTTTTTTCATACAATTTTATGTGTTTATATGTCTGTAATACTTCAATTGAATTAAATATAAATAAAATTAATTTAGTAATCAAGTACTATAATATTAATTTGCAACAATAAGTGACAATCGCGCACCACTGATGCTGGGCAGTAGACTGTCAGAATGATCCGTACCACATAAAAAGTCTTCATCAGAAATGGACATCGCATTTTTATCACTACTTAATAATGGATTTGTATTTTCAGAATTACATCGCCACAGTGTTGATAATCAATGCAAAGCCCAAACACTTTTACTTCGGATAATATAAATGTGTGGTAAAAAGCGGAAATGGACGTGGGGAAATTATCAATACGTAATAATATTAGAGTCTGAACGGATTTGGGATTTATCACGAGCGAATATTTTTAATTAATAAATTACGTTGTTTAACAATACTTTTTATTTCTTCATTCCAATAGCTTTTGATGGTTCTGAGACTTAATCCGAGATTTTCAGCGACAATTGGCTGCGTAATTTTTACCACGTGTGAATAATTATCGATGAAATTTATAATCTGGGACTTGGTATTTTCCTTCCGTTCAAGACCATTTAGGGTGTTGTAATGTGGAGAAACATTCGGTAGTGATGATGAGACGTTTTTATTATGTAGGTACTTCATTAGGTATTTTTGCGCAGGATAGCCTTGATAATTGCTCAGGGCTGAGTAACAAAGTTTGGATACTTCTTCAGGTTCCAACGGCACAACACAGAATCGTGAGTTCCAATCCATAATACAGTGGAAGAGAGAAGAATGATCAATTGGTGTAAGGTCGTTAATGTGGCAAAGCTGAACAGCGATTTTAAACAATGAGGTATTCCGTATCCCGACATGGTATTTCACATTGGGTGGAAAGACCCTTGCAACCGCCACTTTTTCTGGGTATATTTTTACATCTGAATACGGATCGATGTATTTATACTCTTCATTATAGTGAAGGAACTTATGGTCTGAGTCAGTATTGGTGCTACTGTCCTGCTTTGCTACCACAGTACAATCATAGGATTTAGGCTTTTTCTTTTCAACCTTTGTAGTGTCCACCCAACCTTTCATCTGGAGCGTTTCCAGAACCGTTTCAAAACTTAGTGGTAAAGCATCATACTTTCTTAATACATTATCATCAATTGATTGAACTACTTTCCGGGATTTAGATATTGCTGAGACATCCCAATTGATATCATTGTATTCGTTTAATAAGAATGTTTTAAACGAATGAAAATTCTCTGTCGTCATTCCTTCAACTCGGAAGAAACATCCAATTCCCATTTTGGAAAGTGATGTCCATACAGCAACAACATGAGGAATACCAAATATTTTATTTTTTAAGACATCTATGTGTTTCACGGGAATGTAATCTGAATCCATGTACATGTGACCCGTTGATGTGGTAAGATTTTTATTACCAACTCCACCAACACAATTAAAATTTGCCAATACTCCACCAACTTGTAGTTTTGCTTCAGCATACTCTGGTGTTTTCTTTGCATACTTTTGGGCTTCCAAAATTTGCTCCCTGTACTTTCCTCCATTATTTTTCTCAGAAAGAAATTTATCTAAACTAATAAGCTTTCCGGGTGTGTAAGCTTCTAAACTATAAACTTCGTTAAACATAATTTTTTTAAATTAATAATAAACAAGATAATTTTAAAAATCAATAGGTATTAGTACTTTTTATTTTAGTTTTAAGAATCTTTATAATAAAAGGTATTTTGAAATTAATGAATGTCTGTTTAAGGGGTTTTAATGTGGTTAATGATATATAGTATGATAGTGTTATCAACTGAATTGCACTTTTTCTTCTGTTATTTGTAAGCTGATTCAATCGAAATAGTTATGATTTAAGTATTCTGTTTGATATGTAATTGTCCAGTACTTCTTGCTGCTCAATTGCATAGATGGGTTGTTGCCCTTTTTGCATTTGGTTGGATAAATAAGTTTTACAAATAACGAGCATGGGATTCACTGATTGACATAAAACAACCCCAGTATTCACTTTTCCGAATCTATCACCCCACCGATTCTCTCCTGTTTCAACCTTGTCAAGAACAACAGTCGGATTTTTCTTAAAGAAAGCTTTGATTTTATTCAAAGGATTCGGGATGTCTAAATTTTCTCGTTCAGCGAATCGGGAAAACAAGTGTCCGTTGTACAGGACAATCTGCTTCTCATTTCCGATCATGGCAGCACGAATACCTATTGAAGTGTTATGATAATTCACAAATGTTACGAAGACCGAATCTTTTGCCGACTGAAAAAAATATATCCACTTGTTTTTGGATTTTGGGTGGAGGTATTCAAATGCTTCAACGCATGGTATTTTCTTGTTTCGCTGAGCCTTGAGCCATTTCGGTGCGTGATAACCAGCTTTTCGTTCCACCATAGCAATATCTGCGTATAGCTGCTTGGTAATTTCATCAAACGTCATTGATGGTAAAATCATATCACTAACAATATTTATTAAAGCTCAATGTCCGAAAATGTGCGGGTCTTCAATTTCGCCTTCACTGAATTGACCGTCCGATTAAGTGCTTCAGCCATTTCCTTTGGTGTCTTTTCCTGAAATACCATCAAGGCAAGTTGTTCAACTTCGTATGATGTCCACTCCCGATATTCATACTTGCCTTCTGGATACTCGGATATGATGGTTGCTGCCATGGTCTGAAGATCAATATCGAAGGTGGAGGAATTCCCATATTCACCCATTTTGAATTCCTGATTACGTTTTTCAATACTGGGTAAGAAGTAGGTGTAGTATCGACCCAGTGTTTTTTTGTTGATGGGGAAATTGCTTACGATTGATCTAGAACTTATTTTACCAAGGTTCACATAATCCCATTGCTGAAGAATTGATAGTATTTTGTTCAGTGTCACATGTAATCTGTTGTCTCCTGACTCTCTCAACCAGATCGACATCTTTTCCACCTTGCTGTAACCAACACCCGGATTGAATATTATCCGTCGTGGCGATTCCCAGTACTTCGGTGTTAACTTCCCACCTTCATGTTGCTTTAGTATTGAATCAACTATTCGCTCAACTTGCGCTTTGTTAACAGGATATTCACAGATTTTACAATTGGCCTCCGCCATCTTCTCCAGAATCTCATCAGGTGTTCGGGTGGGATTCAACCAAACCAGATTTCTGCAATAGGAGAGCAATATGGAGTTTCTATTGCGTTTTATTTTGTTGAATGGCTTGTAGCACTCAATATATGGAAAACCCTCTTTAAGGTCCTTAATATAGCCTTTGTCGTCATACAAGTGGTGGTACTCTTCAATGTTATTTTCTTTCCAACCTCTGTAGGATGATACAAATGGCGTTGAGTTCGAATTAAGAATTGATTTAATTTCATCACTGGGTTCAACAGCTTGAAAAACATGAGCGTTTTCATTCAAGTATGCGTCAGGGTCATAGCTTGCTACAGAAAACTGACTTGGCTTTACTGCATTGGGATCATACAGGCCAGTCAATCCAAGTTCTTCCATAATGAAGTTGTAGGTGGATTTGAAATTGTGTATCGTTAATCCATCAACTCTGACAATGAGTGAGTACTTTTTACCGCTAAGGGAATGGTAGTAAGCATATATTTTTTTCAGATCAAGGTTTTGAATAATAAAACCAATGATATCCAAATCGATATACAGAAAACCAGTTGCAGCAATGATGTTTGTATCTTCCTTGTATCCATCATAGAGAAAATTAAATGTCACACATGGAAGTTGTGTACGTTTAAACCAAGCATACTTATTTCTGTGTGGTTTTCTTGCTTTCCGTATTCTTTCATGAAAAAATGGGTTTCGTATTAATGATATCCACGTATCAATGCTTATTACTCCTTGGACAGTTGGTTCTGTTACGGATTTGTACCAATTTATCTGAAACATAATTTCATATTCAAAATAAGTTGAAAAATGTCCCCATATACTACTATATTATACCGGAGAGAGGAGCATATAGTAGTAACTGGGGACATTAATCAATTCTCCAAAGTCATGTTAAAAAATGTTGTTCTAAATCGAGAATTGAGTGATGATAAATTACTATTCATTCAGTTAATAAATGGCATCCAGTATAGTATTTAATCGGTGTATATTCACTGAGTTTGCAACCTCATCGAGGTAATCATGGATATACTCAGTATGACGGATTTTCAAGGGTAGGCTTAAATCAATAATGCCACTGAGATGGTGTTGGGCGAATTCGCGTTGAAGCTGTCCAGCCTGAAAGATCGGAGGGATAAAAAATTTTAAATCCGCGATTCCTTTTGTAATTGGAGTAATCAAGACTTGGGTATTTGCTAAAGGAAATATAATTTGGCCGTCCATGTAATTTACCTCACTTACCGGAATCAAAGTAACAGTCATTTTTCTCTTGTCCGATTGAGACTCAAGCAGGTCTCGCAGATGGGGTGTCGCCTCCGTATATACAACGGTCAACTCAAAAGAAATTAAATCTCTTCTTTTTACCTGCATAAACTGAAATTGATATGGCTTTAAACGATGCCACAGTTTATTGAGGACACCAAGATTATCGGATTTTCGAGATACAACTGCATCAATATTCTCTTCGTTTTGATAAAAGAAATCGCGAAGTTCAAAAGCGTGTAGACGTATTTTCATGACAAATGTAATTTATGGTTTGAGAGATATTCAATCTGGTATTTTTTGTGTCTTTTATTTTAAATCGTCAACGTTTAGCCGCGCCTGAATAAACCGAAATCATCATCAGATAACATCATTCCCAGTAGCACATCATCAGGAAGGCCTTCCAGATCATTTTTGAATCCGGTGAGACGGTTGTTTTCGTTCAGGTATTCGATGTAATTGAAGATGATGTCTTTATTTTCCAGTATCAATTCATCAGATATATCGAGCTTCCGGAGCATTTTATTCGGATCAAGGTATTTTCCATTGTACGATTGGATGTATTTTGATACTTTATGCATTGCAATAAACTTGTTGTCCTTTCCAAGAATGGCCTTATAGTAACCCGACTGTGCAATCGCATGAAGGACAATGCCCCGAACATATTCTTCATTGTATGCATCCCGGCAAAATGTCTTGTTTAACCTTTGTATGTGTTGGTTTACACTCTCAAAGTCATCGAATGTGAATCCAAAATGATGGCAATCCACAACCGCTTTAACAAAAAGAAAGTTATGTTGGCAACCGTGCCTAAACTCGTGGAGAGCTTGTTTGAAAGAGTCATTTAATTCAGTATTTACGATGCGGTATTTTGAATATTTCTTTTTCATGGTGCTATGTTGTTTGGTTTTTGTAAGAATTGTTGATGATGTTCACGGAAATTAATTTTCGATTTGGTCAATGCGGTAGCCATATCACATCTTCAGGTGATTTTTGAGTAGCCGTATTAAACGCTAATCAATAGACGTTCAGGTAATTATTAGGTGTATATGCTCTTCTTGCTGAGAAAGAACTCATCAATAATGAGTTTGCGCAAGTCACTCAGATTTACTCCATTTGGTAAATTCATTTTCGGATTTTCCCTTAAAAACTTAATAGTGCCGATCTTGTGTTGAAATGGATCAATAGCTTTATCCAACTCTTCCAAGAATATATGCTTAAGGCTTTCGTGATTTACGAAAATTGATTTAAGCCATACAATCAGATGTATCTTATTATTTTGGTGGTCGACAAGTGAAAGAATCACCACATCTTTTAAGATGTCATGATTTGTTATAGTATTTTTTTTCTCTGCCATGATTTCTGCGTTTTTGAATAATGCAAATTTGGCCATATCTTACATGAAGGGCAATTCAAAATATATGGGTTTCTCGCATTTGCCTTTTGAGACAGTGGAAGCCTAGCGAAAACTAAATCTGGAAAGGCTACTAGAAAAGACATTTCAAGTAGCTTATTGCCAGATATTTATGAATGTCGTTTGGAATGGGAGCGAAAACTGAAATTTGACTACTGGTATAACAGTCTTTGCGAGGTACAGCAATAGACGACAAGATCGTGTTGTAATCTTACATTAAGGTCGTTTTTTCAAGGCTGAAACTCCTATAGAATGCAAAGCCTTGTCAATAGCGACGTTCAGGGACAATTAATTTGATGGATATTGTCAAAACATTGTATACCAGTGTTTTATACCGATCGTAATTTACCTAAGAAAGTGCAAAAAAAGATGGAATTTTGCACCAAAAGGATAATCTTGCCTTGTTGGGGAGTAGTGAGTTAGTCTTTTACGCATCGAATTGCTAATCCTGTCGCTTTATCATGATAACCAAATCCGGATTCGGTGCTGTTATAGTACAGTTGAAAATTGTGTGGATTGGGGTAAGTATCATCATTGCTCCACCAACCTGCTAATTCTTGAATCCCGAAGTAGTTTCCCAAATGTTGACGTGTTCCACTTGGTAGGGCCGAGAAGAGACTTGCTGTTGATCCTTTGCTTACTGGATCGTATTTCCAGTGCTCAAGTTCTTTCATTCTTTTCCCGGCTTCTTTCCAACCACCTAAAAAGGTTACCATTTCTTCCCATTCTTCATACTTCGGTAAATGCCACCCTTTTGGGCAAATTCGGCAGGTGTCAGTTGCAGCATACCAATTGTATAATTTCCCATATATTTTTTCATTGCTGGAATCGTTCCCATACCACGTCCACGCTCCTGACTCAAGATTGCTCCATACATGTTGATCTGCCACATTCGGAATTGCAGTTCCGTTATGATATGTTTTAACACGGAGATTTTCGGCCATCCAGACTTGGTTGCCAATACGCACGATTTCGTAAACATTTCCGTCGATATCCTTAACAGCATTTTCATCAATCGCGGCTTGATTCTCAATCATTGGTTTTAAAGTAACCTGAATGCCGCCACGTGACCAGTCTGCCACAAGCTCGCCTTTTTTAAAGAATAGTGTTAATTCTGGTGCATTAGTATTATATGGTGCTGATCCCTCCAACAGTTTTTTAAAGTGTACCTCATATTTGTCACCCACATGTTTCCCTACACATTCATAAACAAAATACGTTTGGTAGCCACCACCTTCGTAAGTGCAAAAGTTGTCAGAGTCAATTATCACTTCATAGTGAGCTTGATCATGATCAAATTGGAATTGCCCTACGAATTTGTTTTCTGATCCATTATGAGTGTTATTTCCATTTACATGGAAATCCGAAGAACTGTCATTTTTAGGTGGCGTACATCTCCAAATGCACATTGCAATGATTACAAAGAATGAAAGTCCACGGGCGTACTTTAAGATTAACTTGTTAAGTTCCATCTCCAATATAAATTTTATGCATCGTTAATGAATTAAAAAATGTTCTTTTAAACACCAACCCTCCATTGTTGGATTTTCATTTGAAACACAAAATATGTATTCGCGTTTTTCTTTTAAAACAACAACGGATGTACCTTTCGGAAATGTTGCTATTAGATTAATTTCTGCACTCAATGCCCTGTCGTAATATTTTGCATCATATTTTGCAATTGCATAGTATAATTGTTTTTTCTTGTTAATCTCAGGAAAGACTGCGTGTGGAGTAAGACGATTTTGATAGTTTGTTAATTTCCTTCCCAAATAACTTTCTGCTGCCGCAGTTCCTTTGTCCCTGTCACTTGATGTGAGGCTATTTTCTAGTGTCTGAAGTTTTGAAATAACTTCTTTTTGATAATGCAATGGAATTGATAAGGAAATGCGGTCTTCATTAAACACGATGTACCACATATAAGCTTCAATTGGGTTATAAAATCTGGAACTCTTATCAAGTAATTTCTCCGCAAGGCTGGGCTTTGCGTGGTATTTAATATGGTTCACCAAAATCGGATTGTAATTTTCTTCGTCTGTTTGTGTATCATATTCACTGTAGGGAAGTCTTACTAAGCGATTTCTCCATGCGAATGCGCTGTCTTCATTCGCTGCGACTCCAGCACCAGATTCATAACAGGTAATTAATTGAGCGATGCATCCATCCATTCCTTTTCGTCCACATTCCAAGGCCCATATAAAAGCCAGTGCATCGTTCTTTGTATTGTTGCCAGCGTAATGACTCACCAGAAGCTGCTGTGCATCTGCATTGCCTTGTTTCGCAGATTTATTTAGGTAGCTTAATGAAAGGCTATCGTTCCTTTTTAATTGAAGCTGCTTTTGGAAGTATCTGTAATATTCAAACCCGATTATATATTGTGCTTCAGCGTTACCCATGTCTGCAGCCTTTTGGAGCAGCGGTGTCGCCCTCACGTGATCCTTCTGATCCATATATTTTTTTCCTTGCAGATATAGGGTTTCAGCGGTTTGGGAATAACCAATGTGAATCACAAATATTAAAATCCCAATAAGTACATGTTTTTTCATTTTAGGTGGGTGCATTTGTCTTTGAGTTTGTCTTAATTGATTGGATTATTTGGGCATTCTACAGTTCCCTACGACTAAAACAAGTGTTTGCGGGTTAATGCCATCAACCCCATTTACTTAGTGCTTCCGGTAGAAAAACCTTTCGACATAACCGATATTCATAAGATTTTAAGATTCACTGTAAAGAGATAAGAACAAATATAATGACATATATGTCATTTTCAAAACGTTTTGATATTCTGATTTTGTACCGTTCAAATGGGACACGGACGAAATCAACCTTTACTTGATTATATTGCTCGAAGGTTAAAGGAACTTCGTACCGAGAAAGGCTTGAATCTAGAAGACGTATATAACGATACAGGCATTCATATTGCCAGAATCGAGACTGCGAAGCTGAATTTAACGATTAGCACGTTATCGCAGCTATGCAAATACTACAACATTACGTTAGATTCGTTTTTCAAGGGCTACCAGTCGTAAATAGCTGGCAATTTATGAGATTGAAGTACCATGCTCTGGAATTCTAAAAATCAGATTTGGTCGTGATACAGCATCATCGCCGAAAGCAAATTTCGAAATCGATTATGGATTGCCACGTTAACATAAATTGCGGCTTAAAGTGGATGAATGGGCAACTGCTTTACATAGGTTGCGCTGTTAGCCTCTGAATGTATTGATATGTCAAAACGGTAAGTTGTCGACGATTCTTCTTTTATCGTCCATATCATCTTGAACTAGTCTATCGATATCTTCCAACTTCTTCATAAAGTTTGTCAACCCCGTTTGCGTTACCATATAAACAATCGAAGTTTTTGCTTCCTGTTTGTAATGATAATTGAATACCAGCCGAGAAATGTCAACCTTATTTAATTTTAGGTCATGATTATCTGATATTTCGAGTTCGAATAAATCTTGTTTAATTAAAATTATAGGTAGATAAAGGAAATTTCTCCATATTTCATTGTCATTCGTATTCATTTGCACCGTCAACCTGTCCACAATTTCCTCACAGAAATAAGTTATTTTTTGAATGCTAGAATATAGATTCTCTGGATGATTTGCCATGATCTCATCCTTATGATTTTTCTTCGAGAATGAGCAATATTGCGTAAACAATTTCATATTTTCATCGAAATATAAATGATTAAAATGATCTTTGATCCTTGTGCCTTTTAGTTTTGTAGGAACTGATTCAACTACTTTCAGTCCGTCCCAAATAGGCGCGTGCGGAGATTCACCAAATTCCGTCATTAACACAATTGGTGCGTTGTTATTCTTAATCTCGAAAATAAACCTTGTGTTAGCGACAGTTTGGTTTCCTGTGGGCTGGCGTTCGAAATGTAATTCGGCTTGTAAGTCAATTTCCCTGCTTTTTCCAGTGATTGGATCAAGTGAAACCAAATTGGATTCTACAAAATAACCGTTATCAATTAACTGTTTGGTAATTTCAGATTCGAAAATATAACCTGACCTTTTCAAAGAATCTAATATTTCATTCTCGCTTAATTCTAGTCGCGTTTCAGTCATTGGATGTTCAATTTATTGTAGCGAAGTCGTCCACATAGCGGCTAGCGTTTCGTGCACGGTCGAAGGTTTGTATTTTCAACGAAATCTTAAAACTAATCGAAAGACAAGAGTTAGATTTATTCACTTTACGAAATGCCTAAATTGAGATTACGCAGTTTAATTTCGGTTCAACTTAATGTCCAGTATTTTCTTTAATTTGGGGATCAGATTCAATCCAATTCCCGTTAGAGTCCACCCAACCAAGCTCTTTATACAGCCTCAATTGTCTGTTCTCAAATTGCGGCATCATTTCAACTTCATCTCGATCATAGCAGGAAAACGTGTAATCAGTTGCTAATGAAGCTTTCTGGGCCGCATAACTCGGTTCTGCATTCTTGTTAATGAGATTGTGAAGAAATACTAAGAACCCAGTAGTCAAATCCCAAGCTTTTACATTCCATTTCACACCACACACAAAATTAATTTTGTTACAGACAGCTAATATATCAGTTGCAACCTGAAACAAACCGCCTTTGCAGCACCCTAAAAGTAATATCGTCTCGTCTTTCAGAATTCCTGTTTCGCAAATAAGCTGAGAGAATCTTGACCAGTCGACTTTCGTCTTCTCTTCAAATTCTAGGTCGAATCCGTAAATATCCCCGTGCGTACACAAATAGATGAAATCAAATTTTGTATTATCGTTAGAATACCTGTTTACTACATCGGTAATTTCTGAACTCTTTTTAACCTCCTCATTATAAACCGTGATATTGAGAAGTCGACAATGATATTCAAGAAGACCTAGTTCATCTCCACATATATCTTTTGATGCCTTTAAAATTAATATCGATTTAGCTTCTTGCATGGATGATGCTTTAAATGAGTTACACTAACGTTTTTGCGCACAGGCGCAATTTAGGATTGGTGACCGAATCGTTCAGCCTATGATAAAGATACGAATAAACTACGTGACCGCTTTTCTGGGTGTTAATAATCCATCATTGGTTCGATCAACAGAATGGTCGATGTTTAGCGCAGAGTGGCCAAACCTCAATGCATAAGACTTATCGCCAAGGTACACGGCAAATTCAACTTCATGGGTCGTCGGGGGTGTAAGAGCCGTTATTTTGACTTAGTTTAACTGGCCGGAACTTACGAATCTAACCTAGGCAAGATTGACAACCCCACAATCACAATAAAAATATTCGGGCCTTCTGTATATGATTTTCATGTCATTTTGAGTTGGCTTGCTTTCCTTCTTGGATTTTTTAGTATACCACTTGTGTTGTCGATACCGCAAATTTGTTGCTTATTACCATCCCGCTGGGCTTACAAATTTTCTTTTCCTCTCCTCTTCACCACTTCTCAATCCATATTCAATTTGTTTCTTGATGTATCCTTTTATGGGAATTAGGCCAAGTTGACCTTGGGACTTGTCTGCCATTGCAAGTATATTCTGCCATTCCTTTGCATGAATATCACCGATAATCACATCACCGCTATAAGTGCCTCCGTTTCCCGTCCACCGAATTTTTTTAAAGTTGTCAACGTCTGTATTCAAACTTAGGTAATGTAAAAATGCTTCTTCAAAGAAATCTCTCATAGTGTGTCTTAAAACATCAAAAACAGGATTCATCTTTTTCTCTTCAGTATGATATTTAAAAATGAATTTCAGAATAAACGCTTCAGCCTTCACTTTCTGTTCTTCGTTAAGATGGTAGAAGAAAATAATCATTGGGTGCTCCAAAATTCCACCATAATTATTGCCGTCAATCATCTTAATTGCAGCCATATCAATTAACTCATCACATTTTTCTAAGTCCCAAACAAAGGGAAGTTGAATATGTGTATTCGGGGTGTGCTGATTTTCTTTGTTTGTATAAAAGGAGCTAACGTATTCCAATAGGAAGTCAGTATTGATTTGAAGCAGTGTTTTCAAACCGGCATGTTGAAAGTCAAAGTGATGATTTATTTTCTTTTCCTGCTGAATGTAGGATTTCTTTAAAAGGTCAAAATTGTCAGCAAGCATTGCGGAATATTTTTCAAAAAAATGAAATGAGAGTAAAATCCGTAAATTTTCGTTTTCGTTTTTCTCATACGCTATTGAAAGTATCTCCTCAATAATATTTTTCTCCTCCGGTCTAATTAAGTTAAATTTCTCAAAACTTTCAAATTGCAAATAGCATCCTTTGTCAATTGATTTGATTGTAAGCAGTAATTCACTTTTGTAGAAGTCGTTTGCAAACTCATCTGGTAAACAATCAAAAAAAGAAAGTTGCCAATACTGTTTATATTCATGATTCCAGTTATTGATTAATTCCCAAAGCCGAAGAGCGAATTCAGAAGATTTCTGAGTAATAATCCTTATTGATTTGCTGAGTGGATTTAACCCTTTTGGATAATTCATTAAGATACTTTGCAAAAGCTTAAATCCTAATTCCTCATTTTTTAGAAAATTTTCCTCAACAATGATGTTCAATGCTTGGTCAATTCCCCAACTATTATTTCCTTCGAGTGAAAGAGTATTTTCTATTGCTTTGTGCAACGCGATGAAATCTGATTCGTTTATAAAAACAAAAAATGTCCGAATGTCTTGTTCTTTTTGCTTTTGAAAATCGTCATAATTTTCAAAGTCATAATTGTGTCTGCCTCTTAAAGTATTCCAGTCCAACTTTCTAAAGTACTCATACTCTTTACTTGTGAACTTTCCTTTAAGAGTTTGGTAACTTCTGTCATTGATTTTCTCCCGGTTCATCCTATAGACAAAGTCATTTACGAAATTAATATTTTGAAACGCACTGTGGTCAAGTTTCTCGTCAACGAATGGTACAAGAAGTGATAAATCAAATTCGAGTATTTCAGGAATTGCTCTGTTGTATCCGGGTTTGAAGTGCGTAATGATTGAGAATACTTCTTTCGGATAACTTTCGTAGTTATCAAAGAGAGTTGACCAGATTTCACGTCTGAAGTTTTTCGTTACCTCATAGAAGGGAAGAGGGTACTGATAAAAAGTGATTGAATGGTTACGACCGCCTTTTGTAATTTGAAAATGGTGTGATAGAAAAGTTCCCGCGAGTGCAAAGAATGCCTGAACATAATGTTCTTGTCGTTCATAAAATTTCGAAATAATTAATTTAAATAACTCTACCTGTCTGTCAAAGTTGTGTCTTTGGTCATCATCATCAAACAACAAACTTTCCCTTATTCTCCTGATCAGTTCAGGCAATGATTCAGGCTTTTTGCGGCAATACTCGAAAGCCAACTCCAGCGAAGGAATAAAACTTTCTGTAAAATGGTTAAAGAGATTGCTAAGGAAGTCTAAAGTTTTATCTCTATCCCAAACAAAGTCGTTCGTTTCATATTTTGTTTCGTACTTTGGGCTTATCGGTTCGGGAAAATTCTTTATTTTGTCGTGAAAATAACTCAGTAGTTCTTCTCGTTTGTAAAACCAAAAGAGGTTAAAAAAATCTAAAACCTTTTCTTCTGTTGAGTAAACAGTACGAAGGTATTCGTCTAGAGTTATGCTGATTTTATTTAAAACACTTTCATAACCGAACGAATTATTTGAAGGAATAATTGTATCCGAAAACCTACTTTTCCAAATCGGAAAATATGATGACAGCAATATCTTAAATGAAAGTATTTCATCTTTTATGAATACTTTATAGAAGAAGTAGGTTGACATTACCTGTTCTGAAACTCTTGCATGGTTGTATTTTACTTCTACTAATTCTCTTTTTTCCAATTCGTCTATCGCCTCATTGAATTCGTAGTAATCAACTTCAAATACTTTAAGAATTGATTCAAGAAATTGTTTATTGCTTCTGTCAACTGTAAAGAAAAATGAAATGATTCCAAGAGTTTTTAATAAGTTTTTGTTTCCAAAAATGTCAAAATCCTTAATGAATGTTTTAAAGTAGTAATCGTAGAGTTCAAAAATCCTTTCGCCATCGCCGTACAAAAATCCAACTTGCTGTTGTTGTGCTAATCGAGAAGCCATGATTGCAAGACGTGCATTCCCATCAGAAATTTCTACAATTCTTCTTTGAAACTTCGAATTTTTGATGTCAAATGAGTCGCTGCTGATAAGCTGTGTTATTTCTTCATCGGTAAATTTTTTAAGTGTAATAGTTTGGTGTAAAAAATCCAAACACTCGTTTTCCACATCATGCGAAGCATAGTCTCTAACTGTAACCAAAAGTTTTATGTTGCCTTTGCGATTTTCTCTGAATACTCCCAAAATTTGTTTAAAGTTTGGAAGTTGCCTGTTTGCATCGTCAATTAAAAGAATGTAATTCTTCTCTTGTTGCAAATGGATTTTTAAATCTTCAGAGATGTCTTGGTCTTTTTTAGAAACAGCAAGTGCGGAATAATCTTGATTTGAGGTCAGGAATTTATTTAATGCTTCAAGTGCGATTTTGGTCTTTCCAACACCGGGGAACCCTGAAATAATAAGTAGATCATGTGCGGCTAAAATGTTCTCAATATCCGTTAACTCTGTTTTTCTGTGCAGAAAAATGTTGTCCAGTGGAGTTGAAAGTTTCCCTGCCTTGTTGTTATATTCATTAACGAAATTTTGCAATGGCAAAAGCTGTCCTGTATCAAGAGGAATTCCTAAGATGTCTTTTGCAAGAATCAAATACTTAGAATATATCTCCAATGCCAACCAATCTAATCCAATCAGTTCAATTCTTACATTCTTTGAAACAGCATATTGTGTGATAGTGGTTTCTTCCGCAACATCTAATCGTGAGTTAAAGCAGACAATTATTTTGAAAACTTGATTTGCTGGTACTCCGGTCTTTTTCGGGTCTAAACACTTGTCAATATCCTCTTTAATTTTATTAACTAAACCGTCAGTTTTAGTTGTGTATTCAACATAGCGTAAACTACCATCAGCAAGTCGAAAAAAGGTGTCAGGTGTTCCTTTTGTTGTTTTCTGTTTTCCGAATTGGCTGCCAGTTCTGTTTATGCTTGCTAATTCGTGTTCTCTCAGCGCTAAATAAATGTCGCAGAGATTCTGAAAAGCAGCACTGTCAACCCCTAAAAGTTGTTGCTCAATAAGCTTTAATCGTCCGTTCATGTCTTCAACTTATTGTTCGGAGTCAGGAAAAAATTATTTGTGTGTTTTTGTGTGGGTAAGTTCGTAGGCCCTTGTTGCGCTTATTGGAGCACTTTCCACAAAAAATACATTTGATTGTTGATTATTGCCTTGTCCTTATCAGATTTAACGTCGGACAGCGTCCTCAACGTTGCCACAGCCCCACTAGTTCCCATAACTGCTCCAGCCACCTGCAAAACGTCCATACCGGAAGTAAATAAACCTAATGACCCCGCAGCCACAACAACTGGTGCGACGATACCATGAATAACCATTTTTCTCTTCGCACTTTCCATTTCAATTTCCATTTTTCTTATCATCGAATTAATCTGTGAATCAATCCTGAATTTTAATTCATGAGGATCATCCGTTAATTTCATAGTTTTTGACACCAGTTCGAACAGGTAATACCTGAAATCTTTGAATGCATTGGGAACCGCCCTTTTTACATCTAATAGCTGGTTGAAGTGAATGTTATCGAGGTAAGGGACGATGCAATCATAACCAATATTGTTGGTTACCATTGCAGGTTTGGCTGTTTGGTTGATAAGAGAGTAGTTCTTCGCTGCCATCGCATCTGCATCGCGATAAAAAAGAACGGGCGAATTCAATCTTGATCCGCTTCGAAGCGTTTCTAAAACAACGGAAATGTCCCTTTTGTATTCTGGATGTAGTGCGGTGAGCATATTTTCTTTCCCATACAATAAAATCTGGTCTTTTGTGGTATACTGAAAAGGTGTCGTGAAATCATAAAAAATTCCACCGTCCAATTTATTGGTTCCCTGAACATGTTCCGGTATGTGCATTCCCATTTGACGTACCTCTCCCCAGAAACTTTCATATATCGCCTGAAGTTGAGTTAAATCATCCTCAGGTATGTCATTAAGTGGAGAGTTCTTCCTCAGCAGTACTGTAATTTGCTCATAAGCGTCGGTCACATCCTTCGAATCAAGCAACTGTTGTGCTTCATTTTCAAAATTTCCCGTGGTGATAGGCAAAAGGTCATTTCCCGCAAAAAGTATATAACCCTCATTAATTGTTTCCTTGCATTTCAGTAAAAAAACAATAACGTTTCGGAGTCTTTGCTTTTTATTCTCGATAGATTGATGATCATCTTCAAGAATTTGGATGATGGGATCGTTGACAATTAATTCGTCGTAATACCAAACCACATTAAACGCCACTCCCAAGGCCCACTTGCTATACGGAATTATGCTTCTAAACAATGAAGGCGATTGGTTTAAATATCTCAGTAAAGAAATATCCCTTTGTGTGGAAAAGCTCTTATACTTATAAGAAAACGCAATTAATGCCTCATCCGTAAAAATGTTTGGAGCACCTGTAGCTGAGAACATTTCGAACTCGTCAACTAAATCAAAAATAAAATCGGATTTGGAATGATCTTTCATTTTTTATTGCGGGTACAGCCGTCAATGTAATTTCGTTATTCCCAAATTTTTAATGCAACGGCAGCTAGGTCAATAGCCCTGTCATCAATTTTAGCTTCGTCCCATTCAGTGTTGTTAACGTAGTCAGTTGTAATTTTTAAATGAGAAAATTCTTTAAGAGCTTTTTTCTTAATTTCCCATGCAGCATTCTTCATACTGCTGTTTAAACTTTTCGTGACAAGCGTCAGATTACCTAAGGTTTTGAGCTTTTTGTTTCTCTGAATTTTCGCGGTCTCGTCCATGCCAGTCTTCGCCCAATTGGTTTCCCATTTTTGGGGCAACATATGTTCTGTGGAGTAACTTGAAGAACTTAACTTTTTAATATCGCTTTTTGAATTGTTGATTTGGTGTAATGAAATGCAAAATAAAATTTCTCTTGCGTTTGTATTACTGATTGCATCGTCCGAAAATGCCACTTTAAACTCACTATCGGTAGGGAATTTATTGGTATCTTCTGTGAAACTTAGTAAAATGGATTTTAAGTTCTCCACCGTTACAGATTTCAACTCAATGAGTTTTCCGATAATTTGTATGAAGAGGTTGTTATAATTCTTCGTAGTTAACCGGCAAACGTTACGCCGCACTAAGTAACTTTCGAGAGTTTTCAGGAGGAGTAAACGAGTGGATTTTTCCGGAACCTGTTTGTAGAGAAATAAAATCAGCGGGTAAACTGTAGTTATTTCGAGGTTTTCGATGATATGAAAAAACCTTTCTTCTTCTTGTGAAAATCCTATTTCATTTAGCTCTGTTCCTTCGGGAAAGTTGAAATAAATTGCCGCATAAGTTTTAAGCTCCATAAGAAACTCCATTTTCTCCGTGGACGTTTTTGCAACAAGCCAATTTTTATATTCACTAAAAAGCTTTTCAAGTTCAACAGCGGTTTTCTTTTGAATAATTAAATAACAGTACAGAAGGACTTCAATGTTAGTACGGACAATTCTTCCAGATGTTTTTGGTTTATTCCAAAACAATATTTGCTCTTCATCGTCTTCAAATACAGGTTCCCAAAGGGTTTCGTAAAAAGGTTTAATTATATCGTCGGAAAAAATGAAATTCTTTAAAAGTTCTCCTGTAGTTAGCCGAACCCCCAACGAATTAATTGTATCAAAAATTTCTTGTTCATCATCTGTAGAAGCAAGAAGCATACTTATTACAGGTACGTTATTCAGAATAATCGTTTTTAAGTTATCCAATTGTTCATCAGTATGATTCTGTAATTTAGATAAGAAATAATTGTAACACCTTAATATTTTATGTTCCTGATTTGCTAATAAACTTAAATTTTTGTCCAGCATCACGGCTTCAAAATAGTCCCTGTCATTTCGTGAATGTTCAACACGGATATATTTTTGACCTTTTGAGTTTTCAAATACAACAAGCTCATTTGTTTTATCCTTCAGCTTATTGTAGGGAGGCGAACCACTTGCTTTGGTGGCAATAGCTTTTATCAGAAGTGAGAAGGTAGTCAGACGTTGCTGACCATCTATCAGGTCAAATTTATTTTCACCAATTGCGTTCGAAGGCCGCTGTTTTGTTATCAATGTGCCGATAAAATGCTCCGTTTTGACATTTGAAGATGTTGCGTCAGCAATACGGTTAATATGCTCCCAAAGAATATCCCAATTGTCTTTGTTCCATACGTATGCTCTTTGAAAGAAAGGCACGACGTATTGTAGGTTAGTAGAAAAAAATGAGTTTAGAAGTTCTTTGTTTGCGTTTATCACTTGTTGGAGTTTTATTTGTTTACCAATTTATATCAGAAATTATTCGCGGTCGTGGTTTTTTGTATATGTTCGGTAATAACGTCGAATAGTTCCTCAGCAAGAAATGGAGCGGTACTTATTAATACTTCCTTTGCTCTGAACATGATATCTGAAACCATACCCTTTGTTTTCTTGTTTGCGTATTTATCAAAAATATCAGAAAGCCTTGATCTCAGGGTGTGCGAATCATCAATTAAAATTTTATCATATTTTTTTTCGAAGCTAATATAGTTCCAATGGACTTCATAGTATTTGGCTCTATTGTATATAAAAATGTACGGAATTTGTTTAAGTAAACAGTGTTCAAACCAAAGATTAAACTTTTCTGTTTCTTTGAATTTTCCTGTTTCAAATTTTTTCATTTTCAGGTTCAGTTTCGTTTTATGTAAGGAATGGTGATTTACTAAAATTTTAAGTCAGAAACTCAAAACTACCATTTTATTGCAAAGTACTCGTTGATTAAAACATCAAAGTTTAAAATAACACCAAGAGCTAAAAGACAATGGTATAAAGGAAAGCTCATGAAAGCTGATGTATTATGAAGTTTTACGTCAAGGACATTCTGATTTCGGTGTAACCAAAGACCAATAGGTAACCATTTTGTTAACACCTCTCCAAATGTATGGAAAAGTAACATATTGGTGTTACGGTTTGTATTTACCTTTGTCGTTATGGTCATCATTGCTCACAGTCAACAAGATTTGGAAAGGGCTTTACCCGTGATCGGCGTTGGTGACTGGCTAACGGTTTTATACAGTCTTCAGTTCAAGAACGATAACGGAAAGCGAATTCAAGAGAAGTTTCAACAGGTATGTCCGTCGAAGTCCTTTAGGATCGGAGAACCACTCGTCGATTTTCCCGGTGCTTATGAGACGTTCAAATTTGATTAAAATGGTACAGACAGAAATTGGTCAGGAGGCTTACGAGTACTGAATTACATATTTGCAATCAAACAGAAAGAGAGATTATATTGCTTATCAATGGTGGTTTTTAATAGAATTTCATTGTCCCCCAATTAAAGCTAACGATAGCAATTACCCTGAAATCCTGAAGGATAATGTAATCCTTACTCTTGCAGACAAAACGTATAGTGTCCCGGTTGAAATGGAATATATCGGTAAATGTGGCCCATTTGCGAAGTACAGTTTGCTTCCCGAATGCAGGAAGAGACTAAAGCCATTGATCGAAGAAATTTTAGAGTTGGAATTTCCAATGAACGTTATGCAGGATAATACGCGTCTTTCCAATAATTAAATATGTTACCAAGTACCCTTGCCCCATCTTCAATTTTAAAAGATTTAACAAAAAAACCTTGAACGCCATCCGAATAAACTCCCATTGTAATTTTGTCTGAAGGTGTGCAGGTATAGAAAATAAATGGCAAACATTTAATCCCTAGATTATCACTACTTCTTAGTTCTTTTCTTAAATCAATTTCACCTTTCCAAGGTAGGTTAATATCAGAGAGAATGATAAAGGGTTGCTCACTACTCTTGTTAAGGTACTCCAACGCTTCTTGCGGCCCTGAAAAAAACACCGGCTTATTCAGACAATTTATTATCGCTAATAATTCAAGTAGTAACTCCCGATTATCTACATCGTTAAAGAACGGAAAGAGGGATAACACTATTCTGCTTGCATGGAAGACGATTCCGCAATGATTGTATACATGAGCCGAAATTTTGCAGTTCAGCTTGCAAAGTCAAAATCAAATTTTAGATTTGTGTTGAAACTTCCCATAATCTACCAAGATTTAGCGGACGCAAAATGAGAATATGGATAATTCCGATCCCAATATTGAAAACGAAGCGTCGCTAAATTCCGCAAATGATTTGACCGCTGCCAACAATGAACTTGCTTTCCAATTCGCTGAAAAGGAAAAGAGAGCAGCGGAACTGATTATTGCAAACAAAGAACTGCTCTTCCAGAATGAAGAAAAAGAGAAGAGGGCCGCGGAACTGGTCATTGCAAATAAAGAATTACTGTTTCAGAATGAAGAGAAGGAGAAAAGAGCCGCAGAATTACAAACCGCCAATAAGGAATTATTGTTTCAGAATGAAGAGAAAGAGAAGAGAGCTACGGAATTGATAACTGCAAACTATGAACTGAAAAAGGCAGAAGATAAGCACATCGTTCACATAAAGGACTTGGAAGACATGATGTTTATGATCTCTCATAAAGTAAGGCTCCCAGTTGCAAACATTCTTGGACTATCTGAATTGATTAATGTGGACAAAAATAACCCTGAGGAGTTAAAGAAATTGTTAATTCTGATTAAGGAATCGGTGCAATTGTTGGATAATTTTACTGGTGAGTTGTCGGCGTTTATCCATGCCAAGATTGAATCATAGTAAAAAAGGAATGAACTCGTGGTACGAACGCGATTGAAAGGAGTGATTCGCCGCGTTGGGTGAGCGAAACCTCACGGTTAGTGTCCACCGGTCGAAAATAATGATAACGCAAAGTGAATAAAGCATTGGTTTTTGCAAGGACAGGGTAAATATCAACGTAGAAACACAAATCTCCACCGCGGGCATCAGAATCATCATCCCGCATCAAAGAAAGCGTTAGGGCCTTTAGTTCAACTTTGGTACTTAATAAAAATCAAATCTGTTCGAGATATAATCTCGCTACGTTGGAAACACCGTTAAAAATAATACTATTTTATTTTAGCTAATTTAACAAGAAGAGAGAACGCCCTACCTTGTTCATTCCATCTACCGAATAAAACACCTCCATTTTCGTTTTGATAATATTCGCCTGTCAGCGAACCACGGGATTTTCCATTTTCAAAAGAGTAATTTCCTTCGTAGTGAATGCCATCATTGGTTGTTAATACCATTCCTCCATTCCCTTGATCCCATTCGATTCTAAGCCTGTTTTCAATAAAGGTAACACTACTGACCTTGTATGCGGATATACCTCCTTCATGCTCTCCAAACAGGGATTGCAGAAACGGTTCAATCCAGTAGATGGAGCCAAGATCAGGTGTTGGTGTTGCTGCCATTTTTTATAAAATTTTATTTGATTGGAGTTCAGTTTGTAAATTTAAATTTCTTCGTATTTCATCTCGCAATAACGCGTATTCAATTAGATTTGCAATAAACTGTGATACGTATGATGCATGTGAAAAATAAAGTTCATTTTCTGGGAATATTCCCAAAGCTATTGTTTGCCCATCCGGGATTAAATGCGGGGCATTGTCAACTAAATGTCGCTTAACAATTTCACTTTTCACAGACCCCCGTTTGCCATTAGTCAGTTTACCATCATGGGAGATTGTATAAAATCCTTTTTCAAGAAAAACATTTTTATCGATATTCAATTGCAAAGAATTATGGCTTTTCTCATAATCGTCAATTGAAACATTTAAATATGTATACCCTTTTGTATTACCAAATTTAGGATGATCTATGTTTTTACCACTGGCAAAAATACCGATCCCAACGGTGACGTGATTTTGTGCACTTAACCGTATCAAAAATTTTCGGTAATCCCCTGTCCAGTTTCCTCCGGCAACATTCCCAAACGAATCGAAGACAACTCCAATATCTTTAATTATTACACCATTCATGAATTCGATTCCGGTAAAACGCTGCGTTTCATCGAATAGCAATTCGTGGATATTAATAATAAAAGTGTAAAGTGCTTTACTCGTGTCCTCACCTATCGCACCTAAATCTATAAATGCTTTACGTACGACATCAAGCTCAATTTCCTGCAAACTAAAATGCCTTACATTCGGTACATCCTTAATTACAAACTTTTTCATCGAATCATCACGTAAAAGCTGTTGAAACGTGGGTATTAAGCTAATACGCTTGTACTCGCCGGTAACAAATTTATAGGCAAGGAAAGATATGCCGTTTGTTATGACAATGCAATTAGCTTTGAGAATCGAATTGTAATATTTAGCCTGTTCAACATCACGCTCTGTCAAAATCCAATCAGCTTTTTTACATTCAATAACCAGAACCGGACGTTTATTTTCAAAATCTCCGTAAACAACTAAGTCTGCCCGTCTTCTTTCAGTTTTGGTAGTTCTCGATAATGGATATTCCACCGCGATGTTGTTTAAGGGAACTTTTTTTTCAATGATTAGGTATTGGATAAATGCTTGTCGAATTCTCTCTTCTGGTGTTTGTATAATAAGTTTATTGCGTTTTCCACACAAATAACAGTCCAGACCATTGCGTTTAAACCCGGCTTCTTGGTAATAAAATGATAAATCTAATTCCATAAGACGTGATTTCAATTATTAAATAAGGTGGGGATGTAGCAGTTTAATCGCGTTTCACTTATACTTGTAATCCGGAGACATTTTTGATTTACGGACGATCTCATTTTTAGTTTGCCCAGAGAGAATATACCCATGCCCTTTATCATTGGATGAATAAAAATAGATGTCACTTATTTTGAATGTAGTGTTGAACATATCATCGTACCTTCCTTCAACATAAAAAAACAACGTGTCAAATTGCACTTTTTTAGAAAGATTAAAATTTTGGACTCGCCCCTCATCCTTCGCAATGATCATATCTGTATCTTCGACAAAAGGTTCAATTATTTTTAATAATTCATTTGCTTTATTTTTTGCAAAAGGATGAATATTTACGTGGTGATTTTTACTTGAAGCATTTTTACTAACCATGGACAGTTTTATCAAATATTTACCGTAGCCATTATCTTCAACGGTGATACCATTTGATCCCATTTGAAAGATGGGTTTTTCATACCTAACAGTATCATCTGATATAAGAGTTATTCTACCCCCTAAAGTATCTAATTTAAGCTTATAATCTATCAGCTTATTTGTGAGAATCTCAATTGTATTCCGGTTATTGTATTCTGATTTGGAATTGACAACCACAAGGCTGGAATCATAACGTGCTTTCAAAATGGAATCTCGTTTTATCAAAGCATTTTCGTTTTCCACTTCCTTTCTTTCCTCTTCACTTTTGTTAACAACATATTGTAAAATGGACAATGTGATAATTCCTATATTTATGAGAATAAGCCAACGTACATTCCCTTTGATACGTTTATATCCCGTCGACCTATTATCAGTAATTTTGCCCAGAGATAAAATCGAGGATGCACCTAACATCAGGGCAATTATTATTAGAACTATAAGCTGTAACATTCTTGCATGTTAATAAGGAAATGGTGAAGTGTAACACTGTAAAGATAATTTGTTTGGGATCGTATTTCAAGCGTTTGGATATCCAAAATTATGTGGCTCAAAGAGTAAATTGCTACATTTCTTTACTATTGAATCCATTTGGATTTGTTTGGATATAGGCTGAACACCTCACCTCTTTTCCATGGGTAGATGTTCAACGGGAATTGATATACAAAAGGGCTAGTATTTTGCTGGGAAAGGATCAAACCTCAACTCAGAAGGCTTATCCACATGCGGTCATCAAAACCGTCATCAAGCATTAACGGAGCCTTCGGAGCCTTTTATTTAACTTGGTGAACTAGCGGTATTCAGAAATCTAACTTCGGTGGAATTGAATCCGGAGCGGCCGTGGCAAATAAGTTCATATCCCAGTGTTCAGCTAACTATTAATCGGGATTTATAATAACAGTGACTTTCCATCCATTGGTTGATTGCTTTTCGAGATCAGAAACCAGCCCCCTCTTGTTTCTGATATGGTCGTCCTTGTCGTAAATAAAAATCACCAGATCATTAATGTCAGGATACTCTTTGTATCTTCCAATGTCAATAAGAAGTTGTTCCCCTAATTCACGTGCGCCGAGACGGTTGCTACTCATTTTAACTTCAATTATTATTTTTTCCTTTTTGAGAACAAAGTCCAGTCGAGAATTAGACCCAGCATGACTGGGGGAGGAATCTTCTTTTCTAATATCGTCGAAATACAAGTATAGCAGTGAATTTAGGAGGTCTTGTATATCGTATTCGTCTTTTATAAGTAATGTTTCCCGGCTCTGTCTGCGCTCGCGAAGCTCTTGAGCAATTTTGTGGAACCTTGAAAGCAAATTTATAAGTTGATGGAATTTACTTCTGTTATCATGAAAACTAACAATGCTGTCGCTTATTTTTAGCAGATCAATTTTTTCGAAAAACCATTTCAGCTTTCTTACCTGATATTGCATTTCTTCTCGTGCACTCTGAATAGACTCCTCCAGTGTCGGTGTGGTATAAACCTCGTCACTAAAGAAAATCCCGCCTCCACCGGAGTTACGTTCATAGTCTTCAGCATACTGGTTGTTAGGAACGTCAAATGCTTGTTTTATTAGTTCAAGATTATAATTGTCCCAATCAATAAATCCATCCCACCAATCGTCTTGCTGTGATTTAGTTTTTATATCACGCGTAGCCAATTCCTCTCCAGATTGAATCCGAGTATGGATTTTCTGTTTTAAATCATTTTTATCAAACACTAAAAATACTCTCACATCCCCTTTAGCTTTCATCGGCTATAAATCTTGGTAAAATGGCATATCTTACACCTTTGAACAAAGATACACCTTATGTTTAAATGCGGGAGACGCAATAACGAAAGAGTGATCCGCATTCTTGGATGTTCGAATGGCAATTGGCGATTGTTGTCGGTTCTTGCTGTACCAGAATGCTTATATTCTGTCTGGTTCTCGTAGATATAATCAAAGATGAAAGAAATTATTACAAGGAAACCGAAATGGTCAATCTTAGAAATGAACGAATTGCAGTAGCGCACTTTTAGGCCCGATTTTATTCAGCTATTTCAATAAGTATTGAAATGCAGTCTTTTTCCATAGATTCAGTAATTAACATTTTTTCTTCCTCACTTGAGGTTTCTATGTGTTCAATTATATTGTCTGGTCTAATATCAACTCCCAATTTTCTCAATTCATCAGCTTCTTTCCGAGGTATTTGGTATCCACGATTTTTTTTGTGATGAGTCGTACCGTCCATATTAACAGCATAAATTTCATTTTTTCCTCGCGCTGGGATGACGTGGTAATGGGCTTTTACAGGCGGATGGATTTCTTCAGGATGATAATAATATCGATTATTAGTTTTTTGAAAGTTTTGAATTGCTTCATGCTCAAATAACCTATTACTTGATTCAATTAAGATTTCAATTAGATAACTTTTGGTTTCATTTTTTTCATTATGAACTATTTCATTAAATCGATTTCTGTGAGGCTGATATTTTTGATTTTTTAAATCATTTATAAATTCTTCAAAATTTTTGATTACGGTCATGATATTGGTTATTAGTAGAGTTTAATGATAGCAATTTGCATACACCCGCAGTTGGAAACGTTACCCAAAGCTTACATCTAACACGAAGTTACAAATAAAGCCCGATGGTCAGCCATTATTGTGACGAAATGTGGATCATGTGTTTGCTATTGGAGTTTTAATATTGTTGCTTTAAGAAACTTCAACAAGATTTACCTTAAAATCGCTATCGTCAATCACACTGTCGTAAATTTTTATTTTTGAGGTTTTACTTCTCGCCATCAAAATGATATCATTCCGGTTATTTGGGGTAATCTTGCAACCTAAAACGATTTCTTTAATCGCTGAATCGCTAAACTTGAAAATTTGATTTACAGAACCAACTTTGGTAATTCTATATTCGTCCTCATATTGCCAATGAAGTGATTTCGTCATTATTAGCTCAATCATATCTAAGTCTCCAGAACCGAACATTGGTATAATTGGAAATTTATCTGCGTAATTTATTTTTTTAAACATTCCTAAAACAGCATGGAAGATTTCAAATTTATCCAACCCAATACAAAAACCCGAATGCGAGTTACCATAATGCGACCACATTAAAAGATTATCATTCTTTGAAGTGAGACTGCATATTCCAAACGTTTTTTTGATGTGCTGTCTGATACGTTCTTCAGCTCCTTTCCAATAAGCGTCTGAATGAAGATCAACCGAATTATATCTTTGTAAGGCGATTTTTTCCAGTTCTATATCAGGTACTTTGGGATAGTCGATTTTGGCGACTTCAACTAATTTCTTGATTATATTATCTTTCGTCAGTAATTTTTTCTCATATCGAAATGGTAATGCCGCATCGAAGGGATCGTTAAACAAATCGGCAGACGAAAGAAATAGCTCATTATGTGTAAGTATGCGACGATGAAACGGCAACTCCCAATCACGGTATTTGAAAAGAGTATCTGGAATATTTGTCATGGGCGAGTACCAATTAATTAATCATCAACCTAGGCTTTTGCCGTTTTATCTCCTGAAAGTTGCCGTTGTTTTTCCATTTTATTATTATTTCTTGAATTCGATTTTCTCAACTGCATTAAAACCAGTTGTCTTTTTAAAATCCATGTTATGTAAAAAATTCTTCATGGAGTCAGATGGGTCAATCGAATCCAAATTCAATTTTTCGATTGTTTGTGGTGGAATCAAAACAGACAATATTGGCTTATCCTCAAGATGTCCGGTTTTGGAATTTAGTAATTTTGATATCGCATTAATCCGCACATAATCTAATTCCAGATATGCAAATGTTTCTCTGGCAATACGAAGGATGCAGCTACAAATATAATCCTGATAAAGTTCTAAAAACTTGCCTTTCGCCATGCTTTTCTTTGAAATCTTACCTGTTGAAGTTAGATTGACTTCATAATCAGGAACTACATCCTCACTGTTTACGTAAAAATCAATATCAACAGAATTTCCTGTAAAATTAAATTCCATCTGGGAACCAAGTTCACCGATATCATCAAAAGGATTAAAGTATTGTAGAGCTTGCTTAAAAAATTCAGGATCGCGATTTTTTACCCCCTTTGCAATCGTTTGTAGTTCTTTCCAGTCTGCTAATTCATTTTTGAATTTTTCCTGTAAAGCATCATTGTTCTTTGAATCCTGTTCCTTTGCTGCTTTAAGTTGATTCTGAAGTTTTAAAATCTTGCCTTTTGTCAGGCCGAATATCTTATCAAATATGGATGGGCGAAATGTTTGTATTTTCTTTTGGGCTGCAATTTCATGGCTGTGTTTTTTAACTGGTTCTGACGGTTGTGCTTGATTTTCAATATCATTCCAGCTTATTGGGCTTGTACAATTCTTATGCACTGCCTTCAACATTGCGACATAGTTGTTCCAGTCATTTACCGCCTGTGTGGCATTAGCAATTTCCTGATATTTCTGTTGCTCCTTAAATCTTTTCGCGGCTTCACGTGTATTTCGTTGATGCTCTCTTTCCACGCGTCTGACAGCGGCTCCATATGATCGCATTGCGCCTTTGAATGTAGTCATGCCTTATTTATTGCGGTTGTTGGTTGTGTAAAGAGTAAAACAAATCGTTATTCTGGTGATAATTCAGAGTTTATGACGTTTTTGCTTAAACCATACTTCGAAGTTAGGTTCATTATGATACTTTTTAAATTTGGTGAGAAGGGACTTACCACTATTTCATCTATTAAGATGTCAAGGTCAACAGGCACAAATAATCCCTTTTCGATCTCCTCGGCTTTCCAATTGAAAGTTTCATGTGGGAGACTTATCTTATTGTTAAAGAGCAACTCATATATAAGCCGCACCTCTGTTTCATATTGATAAGCTTTGCTTTTATGTATTACAGGGAATATTGCGTTATAATCTGGAATCAAGTCTTCGTTTCGCGTGATATAATCAATTTCGCTGATCCATAGTGCTTCACTTGACGAATTTAATGCTTGATGAAGTTTGGATATTGTAGACTTAATCATTACACCCTTGCCATTTTCGGTGTATATCTTCCACAGAGCCGCCGATTCGACATCGTATCGATTCCAACAATTTATACAGACGTTTGGTCTTGTGGAAAGTTCATAGTCAGATTCTGCTTTTACTTGCAATTCTATATCCTCATCTGTTTTTGCAGAGTCAAAATCTTTCACAACATCCCGTCGATGCTTATACCATTCTACTCTCTTTGTGAAATTAAGCTTGGGGCTAATACCCTCGAATTTATCTTCTAATTCGTCTAATCGACAAAAGAAAAGTGAGTTTCTTTGTAATAATGAAATGTATTTCGAAAGATCGAAGTATTTCGCAACTATATAGTCGGTCTCTGGATAAAACACCCGTGGAGAATCGGTTTCTTTAAAGATTGGCATTTTCTACATCCGTTGAACAAAGATACATTATATACTTCTCGTTAACTGCCTCAAAAAGAAAACCAACTGCCAACTGGAAGTAAGGGAGAGTGATGCTACGAAAATGGATTACAGAATTGATTCGTTGCTTTGAAAGATCGATGTTACGTTAAATCCCCATTCTTCTAAAAGTCCATTGCAAATTGTTCAAACTTGCCTGATTACCACTTGGTTTATTTGCCTCCGGAATGTCTTTAAAATTAAGCGTCATTAGTGAGTTGGATTTGATTACGAATTCAGTGGCCGTCTTCTCTTATTAATTTGCTCTGACAATTTATGAATGTCCTTTTCATGAGTTGTGTAAAGCTTTTCGAGCACGTATTTAAGCAAATCAAGGCCATCAAGCAGATCGTCGTTGAGCACGTCTGAAGAATGACTTCCCGTATTTCCAATCCATTTGATTGACATTAATTTTTTTGCTGCATCTGAATTCTTTAAACTAAATTTTTCGATTCTCTGATGGAGGCTCAGCAATGTTAATTTATTCTGTTTGTTCTTTGAGCGTTTCGGGATTCTCTTGTCCGTTAATATCTCTTCAACACAGGTTCGTACGGCGTTCGCACACGCGGCTTTATCAATCCAAAATAATTTAAAGACATTCATGACTTTGTCCTCAACATCCGATGATATATCTTCAGGTATATAAAAGATATCAATAGGAGGTGTGATGCAGTGGGGATAATACCGTTCGGATATTGTCGGGGTTTCTTCCATTAATGACATCTCTTCAAAATCATCATAATTTTCAGTGACTCCACCAACTATACCGTATAATTCCCCACACTGAAGATTGTTGCATATTAATTTTCCAACGAATGTGCGCTGTACCCAAGTTAAATCCCATTCATCAACGGCTCGCAGTGACAGAGATTCTCTGGTTTCTTGTACCGTCAGATTCTTAAGGTCTAGATGAAGTTTACCTCTTCGACAAGCCGGACAATCCCAGTTGGGAGGGTATTTTAAAATGAAGTATTCATGGAATGAATTTCGATCAATCCTCATAATTTTTTATGATGCAAAAAAGGTCGTTTGATTTAGCAGTCGAATCATTTGGTAACCCAGCTTAAATTCTGTGCGCACTTTGTATGTGGGGCAATTTCATGAATTTGTTTTTTTTTCCTCTCATCGTGTCCCAATCGCTGAATAAGATAATCGTCAACCCAAATATATTTGTCCGTGTTACCTTTTTTCAGAAGTTCTTCTAAGACTGGCTTCTGTTCATCATTCACAACGAGATCATAAATTTCAAACAGAAACATTCCCTTCCCACCACTATCGAGTGTGATTATTGGTGATTGTACAGTACCTTCGAATTTGTAGTCAATGTATCTGAATTGATGGGCCGGTAAAATACCTGTCGAAACCAGTTCCTCTGTAAACTCTCTCCATGGTGAAGTTTCCCGATCCTCTTTCGATTTGAACCACTCCAAAAATTCAATCACATTTATTCCTTTGAGATTTACCCGTAAATCGCCTTTTGCAATGCCATGTTCCGTTTCAATCAGTCGATCAGGCTTTACTTTTAATTTCTTAAAAATTTTTTCAGAACCGGGTAGTGTTTTGAATGCGCCGCCAACTGGTTGGAAGTAATTACGTGTTCTGCTCTTAACAAGCAAGTATTGATTGTTGATTTTGATTCTGAATAGGTATGCAATCGATAGTCGGACATCTGTTTCTCTCAAGAGAAATTGAGTGTGAAAGTAAAATCCAAGCTTGTTGATATTTTGAAGTAATTGAAGAAGGCCGTAAAGCAAAATACCCCCGACAAGTTCTATTGAAATATTAAAAATTGTGCTTGATACAGCGTCATTCGCGGCAGCAGGGATTAGCGTTCTATAAAGAATGAAACTGCCGAAAATAAAAACTACAATAAAATTTGAACGCCTTGTGGTCATTTTATTTGTGGGCTTGGTTTTACGTTTTTGATTGTATTACAAAGAATATCAAAAGTCAATGGCTTGTCCGGAAAGCTTGCTGCAATTGCTTCAGGTAGAATCTTCAACCGAACATCTGAAAAGGAATGTCCGACGTGACCATTCCTTTCGGGGCTTGTTAAGTCCGCAAGTTCTTGCAATTCCCTTTTTGAAAATTTAATACCATCAAGGCTCAATTCAAAAAGGTCTTTGCGCTCTTGTTCAGTTGGTCGTTCAAATTCCAAAATCACCGCAGCACGCCTTACAATGGCCTCGTCAATGAAATGTAGCCGATTGGTAGACATGAAAATAATCGCTCTGCCCTTTAATTCCCGGATTTCATCAATCTTTTGAATAAGGGTATTTACAGCAGCTTTTTCTTCTTGGTGCATTTGCATGGTTGATCTGGTGGTAGCAATCGCATCGGCTTCATCAATGAGTAAGAACGCTAATCGGTTCTTCCCCGCTTGTTTTTTTAATTCAGCAAATGCGTCATTCACTAAATTACCCATCTGACCATGCAAGCCCTCTCCTCTAACTCTCGTGCTAAGTTTAAGGAAGAACCCATCTTTGCCCAATTCGCTCGTCATTCGATCCGCAATTGCTTCCGCAGACACTGTTTTACCCGTTCCTGCATCACCTGCAAGAATGATAAGCGGATATCTTTCTGTAAGCTGGCTGATAACTGGTAATTCTGTTTTATGATATTTTTTACTCCATGATTTTAGCCCTTCTTGGTCAAGAAGCAGTTTTAAGTTTCCATAAATCCTTTGAAATTTTGCTTCAAAACCAATGAGGTTAGCGGTTCGTTCTTTAATTCCTGTGTTTGGGAGGTCAAGAGTATTATCGAAAATTGAAGACATTATTTGAAGTTTTCTTTTTTAAGTTCGTATCCTTTGCTTGCGTACAGTTGAGCATTTTCTTTTGAGAGGTGTTTGTAGGTGCTATCTATCTCAGAGCGGCCCCAACCTACCTTAAATCCATTCGCTTGTTTGAATTTTTCTTGTTCGTCTGCCGGCATTTTATTCCATGAATCTTTGTTTACAACAATGACCATAAGGGAGGTATTAGGAATGTTCTGCCAATCGTTGTTTCCTGCTCGCTCACTTTGAATTGCTTTCCCGTTTTCGTCAACCGAATACCGTACAGCTTTAACCGGCTTTTTGTTTGAGTCAATCAATGTTATGTCAACGTGCTTCAAATGTTTATTCTCCGCCCACGCCATAATATCATTGAGATAATTTTCGACCTCTGTTATAGTTTTTTTGCCAGTCCGTGCAGCAATCATTCTGAAATCTGCACTGAAACCTTCAAAAGTTTTTCTAATATCAGTAACTGTGAAAGTTCCTGTGTTTGTAACGGTATTGTAGTTCATATTGATTCCTCCTTTAAAATATTAAAAAATGACCCAAAAACGTGTTTCCATTCCTGTAGGGTTTCGCCTTCTCCAGTCTTTGATTGAGCAATACACAGTGAGTCAAATGCATCGTTTGCTTCTCTGACTACTTCTTTCCAAACTGCTTCATCAATTTTCTTCGCTGCGTTATTTTCATTATTTGATGGGTCTGCGGAATAAATTGCGGAATCAAAAGTGGTAGGAACTGATTTAATTGCGCCGTTGAATTTAATTACCGGAAAATTGGGGTCGCTTACGAACCGGAAAAATCGTATGATCCCAGATTCGATGTCGGTTTCAATTTTCTCTTCGATTTCAAGGTAGGAAACAATTAACTCTATCACAAAAGATGAAAGGCCACCCTCATCGGTGGTTGGCTTTAGCTCCTTATAATTCCTCCACCATTTAATTGCTCGTACTATAGCAGTAAATGAGGGATTTTGCTCTTTTCTTTCCTTCGCAAATTTTAATTGATTTGTAACACTTGTCACATACCTCTTACCCCCACCACCACGCTGTGGTTGCCATACATATTCTGTTATCGTCTTTATAGGAACGACAGGAACGATATCTAATTCAAGTCCTGTCCCCGCGAATTTTATTTTAATTGATTTGGTGTTACCTTTTGCATCCACATCCCTTCTGATGTCTTTGGTTGGGTAAATTTCCTTAAGATACTGAACAATGAAGTCGTGAAGTTTTTCTAAATCATTTACCAAACTCTCATCACCCTCCACATAAAGAATTAAATCTACGTCGATTGGATGTTCACCAGTAGCTCTTAAAATTGTTCTCTTTTTCCAAGAACCGGCAAGAATGAATTTTGTCACTTTCATGCCAGTGCGCTTGTCTTCCTTTATTTTTATTTCTAACTTTTCGCGAAGGTTATTGACCTGATCACGATATTTTGGCATATTCTCCTCTTTGAGTTTTATCCTGCCGATAAAGTTCTGTAGTTGGGTGTTATTTAATCGCATTGGAAAGATTTGTGCAGCGCAGTCAATTTTCCACCCAAGAATTAAAAAGTAGAAATTATGTCATAGTAAAAAATCCAGACATTTTTTATAAGCATATTAATACTAGGTGAAATCGAAGCGGAAGTAATGTCGAATCGTTGCCACAAGCAAAACGCACAAAACAATTTAGATTTATCACTGTCAGTGTCGGCCAATTGTCTGTCAGTTTGACCTCTTATTAAAGTCGCATAATAATGCAAGTTCTCTGAAACAAGCCTTTTGCTATAGCAATTCAACTCGGTAGCCAACTCGTTTTTACGTTAGTCCCATCGTCCCAGTACCATGAATCGGAATATTCCTTGCCTTCTTAAGATTAATGAATCCACTTACGAAATGCATGTTTAAAACCGAACTTTAATAAAAACACCGGCTATAATTTCCACTTGAAACTAAACAATAGAAAAAAATAGTGCTGCTCTCAACTGCAATACAGCTTGCAACTCACCAAATTGATATTAAAAGGAAGACCCGAAATATTTTATCATATAGATTTCTCCGCAGTAAATGCTTCAAAACAGGTCGAAAATAGCCTGTTTTAACTCGCTAAACGTTATATTATAGCCACTTTAAGGTAGTAGAATGAAGGTTATTTAAGGCTTTTGTCCATAAAATACTTCCAAATAATAACCATAGCAGCGGTGTCCAGTTCGCAGTAATTCAGCAGCAGTTGTTGAATCTTCGTTCTTCGCTCTGGAGAATCTTTGGCTGATCCGAACATAATTTCCGAATAAGCCCTCATAGCCCCAGTCCCGTCCGCAACCACCTCTTCATCTTCCAACTCTTCTATGAATGTTGAAAGACTATCATACGGATTTAAACTCCTGTCTGATACCGGAGCATATTTCTTGAATGCGTCCATCGAATGCAGATAAGGATTGTTGTTCCAAATAGCTGGCAACACTTTCTTAATTGATGTCTTACCCTTCATTTCAGGGTGAAAGTAGTGTTTCATCACCCACTGGTTCATGTCGACAAACCTTCCAACTCTCCCTTCAGCTTTATCGGTTGTGATTCCGATTAACCAATCTCGCAATTCATCATTTCTGTATTTAAACGTTCCCATTTGATCCAATATCATACGGAGGATTGTATTCTCGAATTGAGACCACATTAAAGGCGTTCCACTCGTCCCAATCTGCTTCATTAGACTCTCAGCGAATCTGAAGTTTGGAAAATCATATTCTGTGTTCAGGAACTCAGAATGCACTGCTTCAGTACCGGGTCTTTCAATTGTATGACATGACCATTGAAAAGCCGCTATCTCATACGGTCTTTGTCCAGCATTATGAGGAATTGCACCCAAGTAGGTTTCAAAGTCGATGAAATGCAATGGGTACACAAGTGAGTCAAGCTCCGTACGGAGTTCTGGACTGATCCATTCGGTGTTCGACTTAGTATGTGTCATTTGAAGCATCTGTCGCTCTCCACGTGAACCTAAAGCTCCTTTGCTTCCTTTAAGCCTTTCCGTATCTATATCCCAAAGTGATACCTTGCCCTTATCGAGTAGTTCATCTAAATACCATCCAGTTTTAGCATGACCTAAGGAGCCACCGAAGTAAAGATCGAAAATGTGCGGTTCCTGATCTGACATTGATCCGAAGCATTCGCGATAACCATTCCTGTCAGTTTCTTTTCCGAGCTTGTATTCACAGTATTTGCAATTCTTCGTCAGCCTGATTTCATCTGGCCTAAGTCCATTTTCAAGAATATCCAGAAAAAAATTAATCTGTGATTCAACAATGGGCATTACCTCCCTCACTTCATCATCTATTGAAACCAACGTAAGTAAACAGTCACGCCGAAGCTGTTCCAGATAGGAATCACGTTCAGGATGAAACTCATAAACAAATTCTACTTCAGGCTTTGTGAATTTTGGAATTGCCTGTGCTGGTAACTCGTCGTTTTCAAAAGTGTCTTGAATCGCATCGTTAACTCTGAACCATCCCGCGAGACCATTAAGGGTTGTTCGCTTCGATTTGTCTGGAACGTACAGAAAGGATTTTATCGTTAAATCGGGATGGACTTCTGAAAGCACTTTGGTCTGAAATGCTACATCGGAAAAATGCTGTGAAAGGTTTGACTTGCTCTTGACATCAGTTGAATCGAAGGATGAAGATTTTACTTCAATCAGGTGAAGCACGTTTCCTTTCTTCTCAAGAATGTCCACCCGGACAATCTTTGACCCTGATAAGAATGTAGCTTCGAAAAGAACCACATCGGTATTAGTACTTATGAGATTTGACGTTTCCGCAATTGCTTCCTCAATCGTCTTGCTTTTGATTTCAATCCCGTCAGGAAACATAAGCTGTGCATACTTGGAAACCAAGTGTCCACCCTGCGCCAGCATTTCCATGTATTCATTGCCATCGTTGCGGGTTGCATATCCAGCCTTCTTATAGATAAGCTTTTTACCACAACTTGAAGCAATTTTAAAGTCAGACTTGGATAACATCGTCTTTGCAAATTAAAATAAAGAAGGAGAGCGAATACATTAATGTGGGATGGTGTAAGTTAAATAAAATAATATTAAATTCCAAATGATCTAAAATCAAGTGTGATAAATTATCGCGACTGCTGGCGCGGGGTTTAGGTTGGTAGAATTTTAGTTCGTTCTTTGCCCAGAATGAATAACAATATGAAAAGGGAAATTTCAACCATAGCTGAGCTTGACACTATGTTTAGTGGGGAGTGTAATTGATGAAGCGGTGGAAGTTGCTTAGGAATTGGAAAAAAGTAGATGACTTTTATCTTTTTCGAGTTGGTACAATCATAGATTTAGATATTGAGGGAACTGATTTTGAGTTCGTGTCAAACAATCATCATCTTGTAATTGATGCTCCTATTACCGCGAACAGAAATTCAATCAATGTGCGACAGAAAATGACTGCCCGATATTCAGAAGGAAAGGTTTACAGCTTTAGAATAAGGATGTTTGAGAAAGATCAGCCAACCTATCAAAAAAGGTGTTAAATTTCCCTTCGTAATACTGCGGTCATTTTGAATTTTCTACCTGTGCATTGCATTTTCACAAGGATGAGCTTTGTAGTGGCTCAATAAGAACCAACGATACCAGTCCAAATCCTTAGGGAATAAACGATGATGGGTCTACAGTAACATAACACTAAAATATGCATTTTTAAAATTGTGAATTAGGCAGCTTACCATTTGTTCAAAATTTACAATTTTTTTTCTCATTGATAATGTGCCCTTTAAAAAATTGATCAAATCTTGCGCCATTTTTTTGAAATATTATCGCGAGTATTTGGTTCCGTAGTCAATCGAAATACTCTACATAATTTATAGAGTTTTATTCATTAGTGATTACGCACTGTCCACCCATTTCGGCCTGTTAAATAAAAAATAAAATAAAAAAATTTTAAGTCAGCGGTTGAAAATGGATTAAAGAATCTTATCTCTCAGTATCTTTATTGGACTAAAATCTAACATCTAGTTATGAGGAAATTAAGACTCAGAGGCCCCTTACAAGGGCTAATCGATAAGGTAGTTGCTCTTAGCAAAGGCATTAAGGGCCTCTGGACAATAGGGTATATCGGAGGGATAATTGCAATAAGTTCACTAACCATTACGTTTCTGTTTGTCAACGCGACATTAGCGGGGATTTTCGGTGGCTCCTTAGTAACTTTTGTATTTGCTGGCTTCATAATGTTCAACTTGCATCTTTGGAAGCATCCGGAGAACTTTGACGGGCCTGATAATGGAGGCGGAAATGGCCGGTCGAAATCTAAACCAAAACAGCTTACTAAACGTAAAGCTTCAATTAAGAAGAGAGAACCAGTGGCTATAGATACTGGGCCGGAATTAAGCCAGAACCAATTGGTTCGACTTTTACCACAAATACGAGAGATGGACGACGGAAATCTCTCAATCGAGCCAAAAGAAACAATAGATATTTTTCAACGAAAGAGTAAAAAAAATGATTTGGGGGATTTGAAGTTGGATTTGAAAAGAATAGAATTATTGAAAATGAAAAGCGAAAATAATTTTGAATTGATATATAAGCCTAATTATTTAATTGACCCTGAATTGAAACTTAGTAAAGCAAAATTGACTAGAAATAAGTTTTTTGAAGTGAGAACTAGAGTTGAAATAATAAAGAGAGGTAACTTGCAACATTTAATTGACAAGCAATTAAAATATGCTGGGAAAAACCTTGCCTTACTCGATTCTATTCCTATTGGTAACTTTGCTTCAAGTCAATTAAAGTCCAAAACAAAAGAAAAATATCATGAACTGAATTCACAATCAATTTCGATCAATAGACAACTTATTGCGGAATCTAGTATGTTGCATTTTAATCAACCATTTACAATGAGAAGTGAATATTTGGAATTTATTGAGGTTGTTTCTTTAAATTAATCCCTTGAAATGAAAAACATCATGAAAATGTTATCTGGTTGATTTATTCAATTTGCAACGCTAAACGCCTAGATAATTCTATTGTCTAGGCGTTTTTATTTGCCATAATAGAATCTTAAAAAGAATATAATATAAAATACAATCTGAATTAAATAGAAGCATTAAATTAAAAAAATTACAATTTTAACAACTGTTTTAATAATTTGGATTGCTTCCATTGATCATTCCTAGCAAGATACCTGTATTTACCAGCACAATCGATGAAACTTGTGCAACAAGGGCGAATTTCTTTAGTTAATCTTAACGAAATTCTAAAGAATATTCATAACAACAAAACCGCAAACAAATCAAATTAGATACAATTTAATTCTAAACTTAAGAACTTATTATGAAATTAGATATCCTCATTCCTTCATTAATTCGTGATGATCTGATCAATTCAAAGCTGGTAAATGGCCTTATCTCTGCGGGAATGGATGCGAGCGACTATTATCTTCACCTAAGTGACACCGTGTTTCATTTAATGGGTTTTATTGATTCTAAAGTCAATGATGGGATTTATGAAGAATATCTCGAAATGTGCAAGCGGATAGAACTGATCGAAATTACAGATTGGAAATCAATTCAAGAGTTGGCCAATGACATTTATATTGAACTAAATAATTGTCGATTATCAGGATTAAACTAAAGTTCCAGATTATTTCCAAGGTATCACTTGCGGTAGTTAATTTCCCTTCTAAGCTGTCCGATTTCCTTTTTATTGTTGTAGTTGTCTACCATGCTACTAAGCAGAAAGAGGTCTACGATCCAGCCAATTCCGAAAAGCTGACCAGTCAATAGATAGAGTATCCCAGAACCAATTTTACCAACATAAAACCTATGCATGGATAACCACCCTAGGAAAAACCACAGGATAAAAGCAATGATTTTGGATTTCATAGAATTGAATGAACTTCGGTTATGAGACCTGTAAGTAAGCCCATTGAGGTATCGCGAATCATCGCATGGGTCATTCTATCTGGTGCAAAATTAGCATCCAACACCCGAATGTATTCTGCGTCTTTTATGTCGTCTATTCCCATGCCTGAGCCTCGCATTTCCAGTTGTCTACCCAGTTTCCATTCGCCATCCAGCTTAAAGTAGAAATACGGATAAACGCGCGTGTTGTTTATGCCGATTACTCGTTTCTCTTGAAACGCTAATTCGATTTGGTCTAGCTTTTCTTCAATGGTCATAATTTGAGGTTGTGAATTCTTTATTCAACACGCAAACTCCTTGTCACTATAAAGCGTTTCAGGTCTTTCGTAAAACAATAGTAGTAAAAAATATACAATTGGTATTGCAGAATGATGTTTTTGTCCGTGATTTATAGAAAAAACCTACTTTAGACGCATACATTAAATCTCGCCACGGTGAAATTCGTTCTATCAATTCTTATCGGCCTGTCTTCACTTTCGCTTCAGGCCCAAAATGCTAGCTGTTGCGATACAACAGCAAGTGCACTTGAGGCTAATTCGGCTCGCTGCACAGGATCATCCTCATGTAGAGCCTGTAAAACCTGCAACTACTGTGCGTATTGTACTGGAGGCGGTTCATGTGGTGTTTGTGGTGGTGGCAAAACGTATTCTGCTCCGAATCGGGTAAGTTCTAAGGGAGGTAGCAGGTCAACAAATGCTTATTCTAACCCATCAATCTCCATCGGTTCAAAAGCTTCTGTGATAAGTTCTACGTTGAATGTACGCAGTGGCCCCGGAACTAACTTTGATGTCGTATTCACGCTTAATTCGGGTGATCAGGTCGAAGTGATGGAGAAACCGAATAATGGGTGGGTTAAGGTCAGCTTTAGGTTTCGCAGCGACGCGGGCTGGGAAACTGATAAAGGGTTTGTTTCTATAAAGTACTTGTCCTTCTAAAGTATCCATTTTGAAACTAGATAGTTTGATATCGTACATATGTTAAGAAGTAGAATCTGTTTAATAGGGACATTCTTATCCCTATTAATAACAATGAGCCTAAAAGCCCAAGATAAAAACGTTTTTATTGACGACAAACACAATGAAGAAGCCTTAATTCAGCATTGGGGTGATTCATGCGTTACAATCAGCAAGTCCGATGTCAACGGATACAGAACTTTTTACATCGAAAAAAGAATTAAAGTATTGCATTGCAATACTTCCTCTTTTGAAGGAAATTATGGTCTAGTTGGTTTAACAGATGCGACTATAAGCAATTGTAAAATGAAAAGCGGAATTTTTATAGATTCATCTTCAAACCTCTCATTCAAGTCAAACGATAATGACTATCGAATCATTGGCTTTATAAATTCCATAATATTCTACGTTTCGTTCTCCGGTGATACCATAGGCAATCTAAAATTTGATAATTGTAATTTTAAAAATAACCCAATAAATTTTGATTATTGCTATTTGAAAAATGGGATTGTATTTGAAGATGAAGTACCCGAAATAATTAATTTTGAAAATGTAAAAATTGAAGGAGAAATTAAATTCTTCAATTGCAGGATTATCAAGCCAATCATATTTTCAGTCACGCGTGATTTTCCTTTCTCGTCTATAAATTTAGGTTACTCAAAATTCGATTTAGATTTCAAGGAAGAAATAGGTCAGAGCGAAAGAATCGCAATCCTGCGGCAAATTTTAGAAACCCAGAAAAGAATTGGATTGGCGGAAGACATCGAAAAAGTAGATATAGAAATTAAAAACCTGATGCTTGAGCAAAAATTTGATTTTAATCTTTGGTTTCAGAGATTTCTTTGGAACTTCGGCTACGACAAAACTCTTTTAATAGAGAGGCTATTGACATCGTTTATGATTTTTTATTTTTTTAATATAGTGTTCTTTAAACGACTGGCCACAAAGGTATATAACATAAAAAATATAGCCGCAGAGTTCTATAGGATTGAATCTAATGCTAAATCAGTGTATTTGATGTTTAGGTATTATATGTTAGTTTTTATTTATTCGAGTTTAATTTTCTTTGGCCTAAAAATGGATTTAGATAGATTTAATTTTGCATATCTACCCTTCACCTTATATTTAATGACGTTCTATTTAATTGGAATAATTTTCTTGTTTTACCTAGTCGGGTTGATTCTAATTAGATAAAGAGGAACTTCTATTACAATTATCGCTTCACTCCTTAATGACAAAAATGGTCAAGGTGTTGGATGGTGTCAGGGATTATAAATAGTCAGTTGGATAGCAGCGGCGGCTCATTCTCTAATGGAATATTTATTATTTCAATTCCAATAGTTTTGGTACATTGCATCACTAAATGTTGCTTTATGTGTAAAATACTGCTCTTTATTGCTTCTTTTTTAATGTTCTCTTTCGGTGCTACTGCCCAGCCTTTTAAATTCCACTACACTTTAAAAAAATGTTTGTCGGAAACGGAAAAAGGGACTGTAATTGAAACTAGTGAAGATAACAAAACAAAGATTCCCGTTTATAGAGGGTTTATTTATCTGAAGCCTATAGGCGGAGACATTAGTACTGATACCGCTTCTATTTATAATTTCATTCCAAAAAAGGAAATGAGCGAATTAAAAATTATCGACCGAGTAAAGGTTGGTAAAATAGCAATTAATGAAGACCATGATACGCTATTTTTTTCCCCTTGGCCTGATTATTCCGACAAGCCCGACGAGTATTTTAAGGATAAAAATGACAAAGTAACCCCAATTGATGAGGAGCATAAATATTCTTTCGCAATTAATTGGAGTAAAAATAAAAATTGGTTTGGTTATTACGTGATAAAAATACCATTTCGATATGGTCAATTCGCCATAACGAGCATACCTTTCAGATTTAATCTCAAAGACGGCATTTATAAATCTGGATTTCTTAATGCAAATATCTCTTATCTTTATATTTGTGGTAAAACAAAGTTTTATGAAAGCAAATTCATTGAACCGCGAACCAACTATTGGGGATTTGGGCCTTATATCGGGGCAAGTACTATTGAGGAAGATAAAGAGAAAAAGACACCCAATATTTTTGCATTCAATTACGGGTTGAACCTTGTCAGATCAATTAGAAACATTAACTTGAGCCTTGCATTGGGTGCTGAAAGTGGCTTCACGACAAAAGAAAATGCTTTCATTCCTTATTGGGGTATCGGTATCGGCATAAAGCTCATTGAATTTTACGAGCCGGAAAATGTTAAAGAATAGCATCCTTCCTTGATTTCTATTCATCATTCGAATCCCCTTACTGCGTTAAAAATAAATATGTCATTGTAATTCCTTCAGAAACAAATCCAGTGAGTCATGCGATATAAAAACGAAACAAACGACCTGAAAATTTATGCAGTTGCGGGAACTCAAACGGTGCTACTATCCTTCAACATTGCATTTACCAAACTGAAAAATCAACAGTTCCTCGGCTTTAGTGTTGAACGTGTTGATAAAAATGGTGACTTATCATTTCTTAATGGAACCAAACATTTTCTTTCACTTGCAAAAAGCCCCAATCCAAAAATAAAGAATACATCATTAGTTCAATCGTTTTACTGGCAAGATTATACTGTAGATGCAGACCGAACGTATACCTACACAGTGAAGGCTATGTTTGGCACTGCCATAAATCACATTTCGAAGTTTACAAGCTCGTTAAAGGTTACTACTGAGCCAATGCGAAATGGTGACCACTCTGTTTATTTTAATTATGGAGTCACTGGTTCACAAGCATATGCCCATAATAAAGAATATGGAAATACTCCGATCAGCGAATTAAAAGGAAAAGCGTTACAGGATGCACTTTCTTTTCTAGGCAGAGATTTATGGACTGATGGTTTAATGGAATTCATTGGACAAGCAAAGGGGCCGAAATACAGTATTTATGGTGCCTTTTATGAGTTTCAGTATCCTGATTTTTTAGCTGAACTAAAGAAGGCGAAAGACCGAGGTGTTGATTTACAACTTATTGTCAGTGGCAAGGAAGACCAATACGATGATAAGACTTATAAAAATGGAACAATACGCAGGAATAACAAAACAATGATAAAGAATGCCGGGTTGGAATCGAGCATTAAATGCTTACGAACCAAACCAAGTCAGCCGCACAATAAATTCATGATTTTGTGCGAAAATGGTAAACCTAAGCAGGTTTGGACAGGATCAACAAATATCACCCTTGCGGGGATTTTCGGACAATGCAATACGGGGCATTGGATTGTAGACGATGGTCTGGCTGAGAAATACCTCGAATACTGGAAGGGACTCGTGGAAGACCCTGCAATGAGTAAACAAGCTAAAATTTCTGAAGCAATTCAACCAAATACAAATCTTGCTAAGTTGTCAAAAGGTACATATGTCTTTTTCAGCCCAAGAGATTTACCTGCAATTAAAGGTAAAGCCCCTGCACAACTCCAATTGTATGCAGATTTGATTGACAGCGCAAAGGAATTGGTTTGTATGATTTTCCCATTTAACATGGACGAGGTTTTTAATACAGTTTTTAAGAAAGACAAGGAGTACTTGAGGCTACTTTTGTTTGAGTCAGAATCAGATGCGAAAAGTGTAAAGAGCAATGATATTGATTTGAAAGTTACAGCAGGTGCAATTTATGACGGCGACGAAAAAGATTGGGCGAAGGAAATCACTACAAAAGCAACCACAGGCGCAGGTATTCTCTACGTTCACAATAAATTTTTCATTATTGACCCATTGTCAGATAATCCAACTATTGTTACAGGGTCTGCAAATTTTAGCTCCAATTCGATTAGAAATAACGATGAAAACACCTTGGTGATAAAAGGTAATCCCAGAGTCGCCGACATTTACCTTACTGAGTTTGATAGATTATTTGTTCATTTCTGGCCAAGATATTTAACCAAGTTAAACCCAAAGACCAAAAATCAAAATCATGGATTTTCGTCACCTCTTGACGAATCATATAAATGGTTTAATAATTACTTTGACGATACAAAATTTGCGATGAAGCGGAGGCAACTTTTCATAAAAATGAAAGGCGCAGTAAAAGCCTAATGATCTTGAAAATAAGTGATTGCGGATTATTAATGCTGTCGAACAATGCCTTGGAAATTTTAGAGAGGAACTTGGAGTCAATGGTATTGACGACGACGAAATCACCGGATTAAATGAAATTGTAACATCTGAAAAACCAGATGAAATAACTCATGATTAGGAGAAAAATCAAATGGATGGATTTCCAAGATAATCAATAAATCGCTGAATGGGGTCGGTAAAATTGCAACCGGAATTTCCTCTAATTTATTGGCTACACTTATAAAGCAGTACTACGGGATGCTATAATACTATAGGCTAATGAAATCTGCAATTGAGCAATTTGAACTAAGGATAAATGAGATATATGGAATGTACACAACTCCCGTCTTTCTTATAGCCTAGCAAGTAAACGAATAAATGAACAGATAAAACCAGTCTGATTTAGATAGCATTTGATATCAAATAGATTTGCAGCGGGAAGAGAAGCTTAAAAATAGAAATAATTTATTAATTTTCCTAGCGTATTGAAAGCTTACTATGATGATTAATCTGAATTGTTTATTAAATTCCTGAGAATAGTCAATTCAGAAATATTTGAAATTTGTAATAAATAATTTTAATACAGTCGGCCAAATAAAAAGGAACCATGGAACCACATATCCTCATCTCTTTAATCAGAGATGACTTAATTAATTCAAAGCTTGTAAATGGTCTTATTTCAACGGGAATCGATGCAAGTGATTACTATCTTCACTTAAGTGACACGGTATTCCATTTGATGGGATTTAATGATTCTAAACCCAATGATAGGATTTATGAAGAATACTTGGATATGGGCAAACACATGGGACAAATTGAAATAACTGATTGGAAATCCATTCAAAGATTAGCACAGGAAATTTATACCGAGCTTAATAATCGTAGGCTATCAGGGCTTAACTAGCCTTCTATTTGTGATTCGATTTTTGCATGAATAAATGCTGATAACTCGTTGGTAAAATCTTCCAACAATTGACCTGATTCTTTTAGCAGCTTCAGCAGTTTCTTCAATTCGTCTGGATTACTATTTTCCAAATCAAGTAATTCGGAAAGTCCCATAATATTAGTTACCGGTTGCCTTACTTTATGGGATATCATGAACATCATATCTTCTAAATCCCTTATGTGAACGATATGCTTTTGCTGCGCTTCTTTAAGATCAAGGTTCGCAGTTAACAATTCAGCGGCTCTTTTTTCCTTTTCCGCATTTTGAAAAAGAAGTTCCTCGTTAGCAATAACTAGTTCAGCGGCTTTCCGTTCTTTCTCTTCATTTTGAAAGGCAAGTTCCTTATTGGCGATTGCCAGTTCGTTAGCTCTTTTTTCCTTTTCGGCATACTGAAAAGCAAGCTCTTGATTAGCTGCTATTAGTTCTGCCGCAGATTTTAGTAATGCCTCACTTTGAATTTTCGGATCATGATTATCCATACCTTTCGTACTATCCCGGAAATCTCGGTGAATTTTAGGTGGTTTACCGCAAAGCTAAAATTTGAATTTGACTTAGCAAGCGACCAAAGAACTTAATGTCTGGAAATCATTTGCCTTTTGATCTGGGCAATCTCCTTTTTATTATTATAATTATCCACCATGCTGCTAAGCAAAAAGAGATCAACGATCCAACCGATTCCGAAAAGTTGTGCAGTTAACAAATATAGAATTCCAGAGCCAATTTTCCCAACATAAAACCTGTGCATCGAAAGCCAACCGAGGAAAAACCATAATACAAAAGCGATAATTTTAGATTTCATTAGGCAATAGTAAAATAAATATTCTACTTTGGTTCCCGAACTATGCAAACTTTGTGAAATATATCCTTACCGTTATTATTGGCCTGTCTTCACTTTTGCTTCAGGCCCAAACTGCTAGCTGTTGCGATACAACAGCAAGTGCACTTGAGGCAAATTCGGCTCGCTGCACGGGATCATCCTCATGTATAGCCTGTAAAACCTGCAACTACTGTGCGTATTGTACTGGAGGCGGTTCATGTGGTGTTTGTGGTGGTGGCAAAACGTATTCTGCTCCTAAACGGATAAGTTCTCATGGAAGCAGTAGAACAACCAATACCTATTCTAAACCATCAGTTTCCATCGGTACGGAAGCTTCTGTGACCAGTTCTACGTTGAATGTACGCAGTGGCCCCGGAACTAACTTCACTGTCCTATATACGCTTAATTCGGGTGATCAGGTCTAAGTGCTGGAGAAACCGAACAATGGCTGGGTGGAAATTAGCTATCAGTATGTTGGCGATTCTGGTTGGGAAACAGTTGATGGGTTTGTGTCAACTAAGTATTGGAATTTTTAAAACGACACTGACAAGAATGCAGCGATGCTGGTCTCGCAGCACTAAGTTAAACTGCCACAGGCCAACATATCGTAGTTTAGATGCAGAAGAGTTTTCTGGAAAACCAAAAAACGCTCTCGACAGACCAAATTGAGTAGATCGAGATACACCCATGCTACTTTATGGGAGTTAGCCGGTATTTTTTAGCGACTTTAAACTAACAAGAACAAAATGAAACATAACCAAACACTTAATCTCACAATCTTAACGGTAGCCTCGTCATTTTTATAGTTGACTGCTATCTCGCAGACATCCGCTGAACAAACAGTCGAGAAGAAATTCATATCATATATGACACCGAGATTGGATGGACACGAGCTAAAGCTCAATGTTTTCACTGGTGATCTTAATGGTGATGGAAAACCTGATTATTTGGTTAGTTATTGCGTCCAAGCTACAGACGAAGATAGAAACGCTGATGGAGGCAATGCTTTAATGAATTTAGCATGTATACAAGATGGAATTGCAGTTTATATTAAAGAAAACAACGATTTTATCCTGAAAGCGGAAAAGAGTATGGACAACTTCAAATCCTATACAGAAAATGAAGTTTCTTTTAAAGTTAAGGGAATTTTAAATGGAAAAATATTATGTGAATCCACAGCTTATGGAACTGACGACCCAAGATGTTGTCCTTCTGTAATAAAACAGAAATATGTGAAATATACTAACGGGAAACTGACTAAAGAATAGCTTGTACTAATCGAGGATGTAATAACATAATGAAATTTGTTGGATAAAGGATTAAAATATCCATGTATATTTGAAATAACTAAAACTTAAGAAACTATGGGAATCAAACCGGGGCCAAAGAGAATTGCTGAATCAACTGGAAAACCAGACAAGCGTCAGCACGACAATAAAAAACACCTAAGAATGTTCCAACTTTAAAACCACATGTACATAAAAAAGGAGATTAATCACCTAGCCGTTGGCTAGTTACCACTTACTAAGAAATAAACGAAATGCATCAAGTCACGGGAAAATACCCAGATTCTGACCATCCATTAGGCAAAAGTAGTTTTTACTTGGATGCCGACCAATCCTTCAATCCATACTCGTGGCAGCCACCGATAAATTGGACGGGTTCCGTTGGAGATCGACAAGTGAAATTCACGCAAATCGAAAGCCATGGGTCTGATAGAAGTTGCTATGATTGGAGTGGATTTCCCAGAGAATTAGATTCTGTAATCTCCTACATTGTTGAAGCAATTGATAAAGCCATGAGAGTGATGGATTAGAATCAAAAATAAAAACGTGAACCCAAAAACAACCAGAGAGCATTGGATAGCTGGCGAACAAGATTTGCAGTTAAATGTACAGGAAGCTAGAATATATCACCAAGCCATCTCTGCCTTAGGTAATAACAAATCCTTAAAATTAACTTTAAAAGATTCCGACGAAATGGCGGAGGTTGAACAGTTTATTGCAAGACAGGAACAGAATAGTATAGTAACCCTATCTGGTCATGACCGAAGTCTCCAATGGCTTCCTAAGTATCAAAACGTATTTCAAATTTCGTTGAAAGAACTGGCATCTGTTGAACCAAGTAACCACATACCCTTTATTCCTGAAACGGAGGTTTCTACAGTTTTATTGGCATTTTCCGAACATTATGTTTTTTGGCCGCTAAGAAACAGTTCGGATAATTCACTTGACGTGTAAAAGTGAACGATTGGCTTTTTATGGAAACACCACTAGTCATATCTATCATTTCCTCAGCGACAGCAATTGTGATCGCGATTCTATCGATTGCTTTTAACAGTCGAAACCAGAAGAAAACATCAATAGACTTGGAACGTTTCAAAATGAAAATCGAAATTGAGAAAAAGCAAAGTGAGGAAACTCTTAAATTGAAGAGAGAGGCAATTGGTGCAATTGATCTTGCACTAGAAAATACTCAGAAAATAAAGGACAGTATCCAAGCATTAACTAATTACATTCAGTTTAATAGCGACTTGACTGATGAATGGCTGGAAAAAACAAGAAATGAAATTCATAATTATTGGGACGTTTTTAGTATTATTTTTACAAAACTCGATAATATAGAAATAGGGATTTTACATGATATGAAAAAGCATCTGCAAACTGTGGAGTTTATGATATCAAGAACGCTGTACGAAAAATCTCCACACGAGAAGAAAGTAAACAAAAATGCTGACAAAGTTAGGTTAACAGGTGCATTTTTAGATTCAAGAGAGAGACTAAGCGAGTTACAGCAATCGTTACTTATTCGAAAAGCAAATTACAATAATAATGAAGAAGATTCTTTTAATCGATGAAGAGTTATGGTATTTTGATGCTTTACTTGATTTAATTAGATACACGACAACACATGTAGTTACTGTCGCGGCAAATTGTTCGGATGCTGTAATATTGTTTAAAAAGAATAAATACGATTGTATCATCCTTGATCTTGCGTTACCTGCCGGCAATTACTATACAGTAAAGGGTATAATAGATGAAAGAGAGGACAAATTGTTTGGTCTCCAACTTTTAAGATTTTTTAGAAAAGAAGATGATGGCATAAGAATTATTGGCTATTCAGTTGCTGACACTAAAGAAATCCAACAATCATTTAGGCAATTAAATGCTGATTACGTTCCTAAACTTTCAGAGAATTCATTTAACAAGTTACGAGAACTTATAACCCTGTTGTAAAAATTTCGAAAGCTGATAGCTCCGCTAGTAATCAGGCTGTGTCGAAAATTCCCTTTTGAATAACTCTATTATACGATCTATATCATCATCAGCGTTTTCAATCATCGCTGCTAACATTAAACTTCCTCCAGAATTAGCGGCAATTATATCGAACTGATTCAGTATAGCTCTGCACTTAGTTCCGACATTAGTATCCTTATAGATTTCCTTTAACGCCATCGCTTGCAGTATTGCCCATGATCCCCCTCCATCGAGGGAAAGTACCTTTACGCCCATAATCTATTTATTTGGACACAATGTAAATAATATTTGCGAAAATGAATTCATGCTCTATAGTAAAATTGGAGGAAACGGAAAAATTCACACTACAAGTGTTGTGAGTCATGGTTCTTTTAAAATCCCGAAGCATTTTATAATGACATTTCATTTGACAGCACTTAGCTCAATCGATCTTAATCAATTCCGATATGGATACTGCTAAATCTTTATTAATGAGCCTGAAATAATATAGTCCTGAAGAAAGATCAGCAATCATAATATCAGAAGTTTTGTCGATGGTAAATGTTCCAACAATCTGCCATTACGAGCGAGTCAAAGGGAAATGCTTTCAATTGTCAATTTTGCCGTGGTTCGAATTCTAAAAGCTCCTTGAACTTGTTCCCTTAAGTATTTTTTTCCACACTTAAACTGTGGACTTATCGATGCTAACACTTTATTAACAAACATGTAAACAGGCGATTTGCACCTAACAAAAATTAAGCTGACTAAAACAATTACCCTAAAGGAGTAAAAAGCAATTTCTAACGAGAAGGATGATATTTGAATGCAATGCTACTATACTTCCAAATTATCTATTAGAATGGAGTAAAATAATGACATTATCCATCAAATATTATACCGAAGAATAAAACTGAAATTTAGATAAAACTTTTCCACAAGAGGTGGGAACTAGAATAACTCAATTTAAAATTGTAAGCATAAACGGTACCATTTTGAATTCGGTATTTAAAATATTATTAATAATCGTGCTATTTAATGCGAACATATTTTCAGCTCAGGCTCAAAATGTCAACGTAAAAGATATCGCTGTAACGAACCAGTCACTTCAATTAAATGCAGGTATCCAACAGATCATAACGCCAAACAATACAATGAACTCCTACAACTTTCAATCACTCCAATACAAAGCAGCGGTTAATACGAGCGTTGCACCATTGGTAGTGACTGGAAGACTCAATGTTGTTAACGGCGTATTAATGACTCAAAATTCTGGATTCGGAATTCAAGTAGATAAGAGTAAGCTTGATGCTTATAAAAATAAATTAACAAAACTTAAATCACTGGAGGATTCATTGCCTTCTTTGAATACTGATTCCATAGGTAACAACCTAAAAGACTCAGTAGAAAACGCTGTCGTTGGCGAAGCAAATCAAATAACGGATTCACTAAAGCGAAACACACTGGATTCCTTAAATACATTAAAATCTGATCTTCCTGACACGAGTTTTAATAAACCGAACCTTGATTTAAAAGGCATAAATCCGAATATTGCAATTGGAGATATTTCAGATACACTTAGCGGAATCAAACCACCTAAAATTGCGTTGCCAGACACCTCGATTTCCAAGACGAAATTAGACTCACTTGACAAGGGGCGATTACAAACCTTTGCAGTTGATAAGGTCAAGGGAAATGTGGAAAGACCGGCCAGTGTAAACCCGAAATTTAGTAAGATCAGTAATTTCATTTTAAAGGTCAAGGACTTTTCTATCGGTCTTTCTACCTTATCTGTTTCAGACCTAATTTGTAACGCAACCCCGTATCAGGGAATGCGGGTGGAATACAGTGTTTCTGAAAAAACGACCGTGGCTCCTGTGATTGGCGTTACGAATAAATTCCCATCGCTTTCTCAGTTAATTCAAAAACCACAATTGTTATCTGGATTTTCTGGGAATCCATCTGTTCTTTCCAGTCCCGGAGCACTGAGTTTACAGGCGAATAGTCTTTATTTTAATAGAGACCTGTTGAATTTATCTAATCGGGTTTTCTTTACTGGGCTTAGCTACAAAACGCGATTAAAAGATTCTACCGGTATTATACTAAATCATTATTACAGTAAGTCCTTAAGCCGGGACAATCCCGGATATGCAGTTGCTAATGTCAGCTCACTTACACTATCAAGAGAGCATAAATATTACGCGTTTAGAATTGAACTTGCCAACAGTGTGATTACAGGAAGAGAGAATGCAATAAATTCGGATTCGCTTCCAAACCTCGCCGGAATTACAAATGCCAATTTGTCTCCAGCTTTTGCCGTTTCTGGCAAGTTTAAAATTTCTAAGGGGTTGAATGTTAAGCTCGGTTATCGCACTTTATCTCCCTTCTATTATTCTCCACTGCAATTATTTAATAATAATCTGCTCAATCAATTTTCCGTTGGAACAGAAATTAAATTATTAAAAAATAAATTTCAATTGGCATCAGATGCATCAACAAGTGCGATCAGAACACAGGGCGGAGAAAAGAGAATGCGCACAGTATCGCAGTCATTCAGTTATGCACCATTTGAGAATTTTCAGGTAAACGCTACGTTCAGCTACGGCATTATGGGAGATAGCCTCCAACGGGGTGAGAACAAGGTTTTTTCTGCTGGATTTCTTTTTATTCCAAGAAAATTAAAGACCTTACAAATACAAGGCACTTTCCTAAGCTACCAGTTCGACCAAACCCTTAGCACGGATTCGCTTCTTAAAAGCTATTCTCAAGGAACATTATCGGCAAATTATCAGCTATCGAAAACAAAACGTCTTAATCTATCGGCAGATTACGGTTTTGCTCCCAACGTAAAATACACCAACGAGAAATTCCAGTATTTTTTTCAAATAAAAAAGAACATTGAATTGATTGCCGGGGTAAGCCATATCCAATTAGGCAATCAGTACTGGGTTAACACCATTGCTGGAATTCAAATTATTCGTTCAAAAAAATTCAATCTTTCCTTCGTTGCAGAGCGTTCAATTATTTCCTCAGATCAGCCAATGACAACTGGTTCCATTCAGTCAACTCTTATTTTTTAGCAAAATGAAACATTCATTTCTTACCGTTTTATTATTGTTTGGTTTATTGTTAAATTATCCCACGTTCAGTGCTGTGAATGGTCAGGTATATTCAGTTTCATTGAGCATACCCGCAAGCGCAGATACCGTGAATACGATGCGGCCATCCTTTGTTTGGAACGCATTGGGAATGAACGAACGTACCAGTTTTTCTGTTAAAGTAGTAAAGGCAGAGGCTGGACAAACTGCACAGGTTGCCATTCAAGAAAATATACCGGTGATTATGTTTGGATCGTTGGTCTCACCCTCGATGATGTATCCGGGTCAGCAACCAGACCTTGATTCAGCCGCGACTTATGTTTGGCAGGTCACCATGTTTGATTCGGGTATTCCGGTTTCCTTAAGTGAGGTATGGGTATTTTATACACCGTTTCCACCTATTTACAAGGGTTTATTCTATCAATTAAACAACAAGAATCGTAATACCATTTTTAAGTATCCCAATTTGGCATTCGCCTATACAAATCGGTATAATTTACAGGAGCTAACCTTATCGGTGAAAAACCACAGGACAGGCGAAACAGAATTTTCCGGCTCGATTCCAATCAATGCTGGGGAGAATAACATTCGTACATCCAAACTAGCTCAATTCCCAATACTTCCCGCAGGTGAATACGATGTAAAAATTACCACATCGAAAAGCGAATCATTTTCATTTCTCTATAAAAAGCCATAGTCCAAAATGTTTCTGAGTAAAATAAATATTGGCATTCATCTGGGCCTAACGCTGTTTGCTGGATGTATTGCGGGAAGCAAAGACAATCAGGCGTTTGCGCCGCAAACGGATTGGCAATGTATGGAGTCGATTTGTATTCGGGTATCGAAACAAAATGGGGAAGCAAATGAAAGCCCTGCATTTTCGATTGAATTTAAAAATGAAAACCCTGCAAAGGGATCATTAACCTTAAATCAATTAGATGAAAGGTCGGTAAATGATTTCCGATTTCATTTCGACAAGTACGTTTATTTCGTGAATAAGAAAGATACCATTTATGCAAACTTTTCCCACTTGGAAGAAACCGCAGGTGTAAAGCCGAATCTAATTCAAATGGTGGGCTTTGATTCAATACCCGACGATCTAAGTAGTCAAACAATGATTGTCGTAGATAGCTTCTTTACAAATCGTCATTTCTCAATTTCTTTTTAATGTTATGAATAGTAATCGCTCCATCAGACCCGTATCTATTTTCTTTTTACTTGTATTTCTCTTCGAACTCATTTCACCGACCGCCGTCTGGGCATTGTCAGGTGGGCCGACGCAGCCGGAGTTTTCTTCGTTCGCTCCGGTGGATGCATCAAACCTTGTTGATCCGTTTACGGGGGACATGAGTTACAACGTCCCGTTGTTTGAAATCGGAGGGTATCCCATCAATTTGGTTTACAATTCCAACTCAAACATGGAATCCGAAGCCTCATGGGTTGGATTGAATTGGACATTAAATCCGGGAGCCATTAATCGTGATGTTCGAGGCATTCCGGATGATTTTAAAGGTGAGGCGATTGTGAAAGAAGTTAATATACGTCCTAACTGGACTGCTGGCCTTAGCGGTTCTTTTACGGGGGAAATAGCGGCGGTAGAAGGACTTAACGTTGGGGTAAATCTTACGGCAACGTATAATAATTACAAAGGATTGGCATTTGAAAAAGGATTAAATGTCTCCTATTCACTGGGAATAGCAGGGAGTTCAGGAATGGGATTTTCAGGGGGACTAGGGATTTCAAGTGGGCCAAACGGGATATCATCTGATGCAAATCTTGGATTAAAATTAAGCAAAGGGTGCATGACCGGTGGTATTGGACTTGCCGGAGGAATGAATTCCAGAGAAGGATTACGAGATTTAACGTTAACCAAATCAATTTCAGGAAATATTAATAAAAACAGCGAAAAGGTTAAAAATGCACAGACGAAGTTGCGATCAGCAATTGACAAAATAAGTGGTGGTACAATAAAAACTGAGGCGACCAAAAGCTTCAATTCGCAGATAAGTTCAGTTACAATCGGAACCTCTTCGATGTCTTTCGGATTCTCGCCACCTTATCAACCCTCCAATTATCAATTTTTAAATACAACGAAATCCTATCGAGCAACCTTTGGTGGTGAAATATTTCCGGTGCATCCAAATGCAAGTGTTCGAGGCTTCTACACTTTGCAGAAGCTAAAAGAAAACACAATTAATGAATCTGCCTATGGTGCACTATATCTTGAAGACGCGCCAGAAGATGCAATCTTGGACTATTCGAAGGAAAAGAATGTTCCAATTAATAAAAACACCACTAATTTGCCCATACCGTACCAGACTTCTGACATGTTTTCAATCATGGCTCAAGGGGTTGGCGGACAATTCAGATTTAAAAGAGGTGATAACGGGGTGTTTCATACTCCTGAACGTGGGTTGATTGCCAGTGGACTAAGTTTAGGAGCCGAGGTGGGGCTTGGAAATCTCTTCCATGTTGGGGCAGATGTAACCACACCAACGGTAGAAAACACTTCTGGAAAATGGACGAATATGAATGTTGCTTCAGGTGTTTCACGCTACATCCCTACCCAAAATGATGCTTATCAGCCTTCTTATCTTTACAATACTCAAGAATTAACGGTACAGAATTTCGTCGAAAGTGAGGCCGAGTTATTAAAGCCGATGCGTCCAACTTCCCATCATCTGGGACAGCAGTTAGCCCTTGACGGCCCATATTCAAACACCAAATTGCCATCGGCATATGTTCAGGATGAGCGCATACCTAACAAGACTGTAATGTCCTTTTTAAATGCCAAACAAGCAGACGTTGCAGGATTTCAAAAAACGGTTAATTCTTATGAAGAAGGCGAGAAAATTTTCGGAACCACTAATTCCGATAAAATAACTAAGCGACCTCGCATCGATTATCCCAATCATCACATCTCGGAGATTACGGTTACCAAAGAAGATGGGATGCGGTATATTTTCGGTATTCCCACCTACAACGGTATTAAAAAAGAAGCTACATTCAACATAGATGACAATTCATCCGACCTGTTAGCTGGATATAGCACGGATGTGGATAATTCAATGGGGAATACAAAAGGTAAAGATTACTTTTTTGAAAGAACCACCACGCCTGCCTATGCTACTTCGTATCTGTTAACAGCGGTTGCCTCTCCAGATTACATCGATGTCCAAAATGACGGAATTTCTTCGGATGACATCGGAAATTTAGTTCAATTCAATTACACGAAGGTTTATTCTAACTATCGGTGGAGAACCCCCTACGAACAAGGGAAAGTAAACAATACACCGGGATTTAACGTGGTTGACCACGATAATAAAGGTAGCTATTTGTATGGGGAAAAAGAGCTTTGGCTTAATCACTCCATTGAGTCAAAGGATCAAATTGCATTTTTTTATGCAAGCAAAAATCACCGCACAGATGCTGTGGAAGTGGCTGGTGAAAACGGAGGATATTCATCAACCGTTTGTCGTAACCAATTTCGTCTCGATAGCATTGAAATATATTCCAAGGCAGATTTAATTGCAAATCCGACGCATTCTGTTCCAATTAAAACCGTGCATTTCAGATACAGTTACACATTTGTTCAGGACGCACCTAATAACATTGGGGCATTAGGCGTAACAGATGGGAAACAAACACTTTCAAGGGTGTTTTTCACATATGGTAAATCAAAAAAAGGTAAATTAAATCCATACATATTTGAATATTTTAAATCGGAGGATGTAGGTGGAAACGATGTTTTTGACAACACCTATCACAATGGAATGACGGATCGGTGGGGAAATTACAAAAAGGAAAACCAGAATGGGATGCCGTTAAATGCTTTCCCATATACGGAGCAGGACACCGCTTATCAAAATGCCTATTCACGGGTGGGTCAGATGAAATCAATAAGTCTTCCCTCCGGTTCACGCATAGATATTGACTATGAATCCGATGACTATGCTTATGTCAATGATCTTCCCGCAGGAGAAATGACCGAGGTTATAGCCATGGGTAGCAGTCCGTACATCGAGGATGCAGGAGACGAATTAAATGAAGTCAATGCCCTAACAGCCTATGCTAGGGGACGTTTATATTTTAAACTCGCCACGCCCGTTGAAGACCGGGATGAACTATTTGAAAAGTACCTAAAACACCTTAAGCAAAAACAAATCTACTTCGACTTTGCCGTTGATATAAACAACCAAGACATTTATGATCGTGTCAAGGGATATTTTGAATTTACAGATTATGGAATTGTAGATAATGGCGATGATCCGGCGGAAGTTGGCTGGATCGCAGTTAAACAATTACAGGAAGATGGCATTCTTGTGCATCCTGTTAGCATCGCTGCATTGCAAACCTTACGTATGGAAATGCCCGAACATGCATATCCGGGTTCCTATGTGCAACCGGGTGAAATATCACCATTGTCCTTTATAGCCAATATGGCATCGTCAATTGCCAACATCGTCGATATGTTGGTTGGCTTTAATAAAACGCGCCTATTGCAAGGAAAATGCAATACAATAAAGCCAGAAGAATCCTTCATTCGATTGCAAGACCCCGACCGAATTAAATTAGGTGGTGGAAATAGAGTGAAAAAAGTGACTGTATCCGATCAAATTGATGCAGGGTATTATAAATTAAGCTACGGGCAATTATATGATTATCGCATCTATGATGATGCCAGCAGAAGCTTTTATTCGGCTGGTGTGGCTTCTTATGAGCCATTTATTGGAGGGGAAGATAATCTGGCACGGAGAGCAATTTCACAAAACCAAAAAGTAAAATTAGCTCCTGATAATTTCTATTACTTTGAATTACCTTACGGAGAACAGCTTTTCCCATCGCCATCGGTTGGGTATTCTCAAGTAAAGATTACGAGCTTTGGTGTGGGGATGGAAAAATCCACCGGCTATCAAATCAAGAAGTTTTTTACTTCTAAAGATTACCCTACGATTTCCTCTCAGACAATGCCGGATGTGTTACCACAGGTCAGCGGCGTGAAGAAATTATTCAACGTAAGTAAGAAGACCTATTTCTCCGCTGTTCAGGGGTATTCGGTTATCGTCAATGATATGCATGGAAAGCCGAAATCTGAAGAGGTTTACAATGCCATGAAAGCATTGATCTCCAAGACAGAATATCAATACGATGATATGGTTGGAACGACCGGGAAAATTGTTTCCAATGCGGTTGATGTGGTTGATGCGGAAGGAAATATATCGAATGGAATATTGGGGGTTGATATGGAATTGTATCAGGAGTACAATGAAAGTGCAACGATTTCTTCTACTCCGGGACTGATGGGAAATGTGGATGCTGCATTTTACGGCCCTATTTTGATCCCCATTCCAATACCGCTTAATTTATTTTCAAAAACCACCCAAACAACCCGAATTGGGGTGGTGACCAAATTCGTTAAAAAAGCAGGTGTTTTAAGGCGCATTATAGTTACCGATGACGCGGGAGCGGTGACCACCACCGAAAATTTGCTTTTCGATAAAGCAACGGGAAATGTTTTGCTCACTTCGATAAACGATGCTTTTGGCCGGAAAACATATACGCTTTCTGTCCCTGCGCACTGGAATTATTCTTCCATGGGAATGGCCTCCCAAAACCTTGGTTTGTATTTCAATAATATTTCAATGACCGGCACTGGCGCAAGTTGTCATTTAGCTGTATCAACTGTTGCTGACTGTTTTGAAGAAGGTGATGAAGTAGTCGTTCAATACCTTTCGGGCGGTTATACCAATATGTTGCCGGATGTATATTATGCAATAAAATCAACTTCCGGAACAAACCTAGTTACCCGCAATTACCATGTGCTTCCAGCAGGGTCTTACAATATGAAAATTAGGCGCAGTGGAAACCGCAATTTATTGGGACAAAATGTGGCAACGATTGTTTCGATGGATAATCCGGTGAATACAACATCCAATAAACTTGATATTGAAGGACTACAACACGTCTTAAATGCAACGGCAATTGAATTCGACGACTACAATAAAATAGATTGTGGTCATTATAAAAAGATGAATTGTCCAGACACAAAACGCCTCGATCTTGAAGATAATAATTTCTATGGTTTTTTAGCGGAAGCACTGATCAATTATGCGCTCAATTACGATCACGCTGATGACCCAGCATTAACAACAACCGTTGATATTCTTGATTTCTTTCAAACGGAAAAAGGCTACATGTTGGATACTGCTCAATACAATGATTTAGCCGACTTTAATTTAAGCTACATTTCTAATGGGATGATCAGCAATTCAATTGTCGCAGAATTTGGAAATCCGGGCGAGGATAAATGTCGCATGGAATTAAATTTTGATCGCATAGGATTGAAATTTCTTCTACATAATGAAGGGGTGATTGGTTTGGAGCGTTCAGGAACAGGATGTACTCCCACAATTACAGCTTATGACCCTTGCACACTCGGTGTGGATTTAAAGTTTGATAATTTCCTTGGCGGTAATAAAATGTACTTCCCAATTGCACTCTATGGTGCAGACGGAACTAAGGACATAATAGGTCTGGCATCATTTAACTGCACCAATTGCAGTTTTGTCTGTACCTATTTAGGTATTGGAGATAAAATTAATCCGTATTCAACAGGATTAAAAGGCAATTGGAAACCAAAAAGAAGCTATTCATACATGAGTCAACGCACCCGACCATTGAACGAGGATGCTACAGCCATTTATGAACAAGGAGCCTTTTCTACTTGGAAGTCATTCTGGGAATTTGATGAAACTGACGGAGATAAATTTAAAAAGGCAACAACAACTCCGAATTGGACGTGGCCAAACGAGGTGACGTTGCGCGATAATCGTGGAAATGAATTAGAAGATCGCGACACATTGAATCGTTACTCGGCAGCTTTGTATACCTATGACAATAATTTTAATACCGCCGTTGCATCTAATTCCAGATATCAGCAGGTTGCAAACGATCACTTCGAAGATTACGGGTTCGATAATGATCAATCTGCGCCGTGTTTTCTTGATCACTGGAGCTTTAAAAATCCAGAAGACGGCGGGTCGGGCGATACAACTAGCTTTGAATCGCACACCGGAAGATTTTCAATGGAAGTCGATGCCGAAGCATCACTGACAGTTAAACGGCAATTCGATACCACTCTGTATCGGAAAGCCATAGAAAGAAACGAAGCTGGGCATTACATTTTAAATCAAGGGGATTGCTTAAAACAGTTTTCACCATTGGAAGGGCAATACATTATTTCTGGATGGCTTAAACCTTCAGAATTATGCTTGCATCGGCAAATCGATGCTGGGGTTACACTTGATAACGATGGATCAACCTTGTACCTGCAACCCAAAGGCCCCTTCATCGAAGGATGGCAACGATTCGAAGGTGTATTTTCAGTAGGTGCGTCACAACCTTCCATTGATGTGTCCCTGACAAATAACGAAGCATTTAGTATGTATTTCGATGATGTTAGAATTCATCCGGTCAAATCCAACATGAAGTCATTTGTGTATGATTCAGCAACACTAAGGTTGATGGCAACGCTGGATGAAAACAACTATGCAACGTTTTATGAATACGATGCAGAAGGCAAATTGATCCGAATCAAAAGAGAAACGGAACGTGGAATTATTACAGTAAAAGAAAATCGTCAGGAATTATCTAAGATTTTGAACCCATGAGAACGCTAAATTATTTCGCGAAATTCCTTTGCATGGCTGCAATTATTGTAAGCTCGCTCTTCAGTTTATCCTTTGTAAATACGGATGCGGCATCAGTATATCAAGCAATCATAAAAAGGTATAATTCCGCAAAGACGCTGGATGTAAAATTCTCTGTACTTGTCAAAGGAGATGAAACGTCAGACGAAAATATGGTAGGGTGCAGAATTGCAAAATCAGGAACCAATTATTATTCGAAGGTTGGTCAATCTGAAGTCATCAATATTCAACCGTATTCCATTCAGATTGATCATCAAGACAAGCGTGTCTATGTAAGTGATTATCAGGTTATGCCTGATTTTATGGAATTGTCAGCATATAAACAAGTGCTGAAATCACCCTCCGCATCAAAGTTACGAAGCAATAGTGCTACCAGTTCGACATTGACGATCAAAACAGGGGATTTTACAACACCAATGGTTGAGATTACTTACGATCCTGTTAGTTTCAATATACAGCAGTATGTGACTTACCATCAGGAAATGGCCGAATATGGTGATGATAGGGTGCTAAAATCTTCGATCTCCTGCACCTATGATAAGCAGTTGGTTTCCGATGAAGCCAAAGCTTTTCCTGAACATAATTTTAATAATTACTTAGTTAAAAAAGGAGGTAAGTACCATCTGACTTCCAAATACAAAGCCTATCAACTAATTCTTGCCTTTGAAAGATAAATTATGAAAAATTCAAAGCTACTCTCAATCGTATTAGTTTCCTGTATTTCTTTTGTTTTTACAGGTCGGTTATTGGGTCAATTTCGGCAACCGGTAAGTTATACCAGTTCAGAGACATCATTAAACACATTGTCTGTCGGCGATACGTTGACATTTTCGGAACTGGACTTTGGACAACCAAGCTGGGCCGATGTCGATACCCACCTGTATGTCAACCATAGTCTTTATGCTAAGCTCAATTATGCAGGAAGTCTAATTATTAGTGATTCTGCTCGTGTGGCCATTGCATTTAAAACAATTTATACGAAAGAGGATTCTACCACCGAGGTTCATTACGATACGCTACGTCTTCATTACAACCCGTTTGATCTTACCGCTCCACAGAGAATCAATGTTGCAAGACATCGGCAGGGATTTTATAAGGCCCAAGCAATCATAGAGGCAATCACTGTTAATTCAACTGAGATTACTTTAATAAAATCGTTAGTTCAAATCTTTCAGCAATTTGATGTCGTTACCCTTTATGAAACCGATTGTTCAGAGATACCCCTTCCGTGGCATATTCCGGTTACCACTTTAAATGATGTCCAATACAGTGGAGTTAACGTCTACTGGGATGCGATGCAAGGTGCGAATGAATATGATTTTGAATGGACATTCTTAGATACCCTTTCGCAGGAATTCGATTTTATCAGAGATTCAGCCGCAACCACAATTGATTTTAATCGGTACTTTAAATTCAATGCAACACGCATTTCAACAACACAACAGAGTTACTTTTTCTTTCCTGTATATGCGAAGGGCATTGTATTATACCGCGTAAGGGCTGTTTATCTTGATGGAAACGGTTATAGGTATTACTCGCCATGGAGCACCGAAAATCCGGATAATAATTCAGGAAGCCATTCAGCGTTAGGAAATTTCAGAAATGATTTTCGTGTCAAAGGCCATCAACCCGATATGAACTGGAGCTATACGTCTTCTTACGCAGAGGAAGGGAAAGCTGCACGATCAATTGATTATTTTGATGGAACGCTTCGGTCACGCCAATCCCAAAGTTATCTAAATGAAGAGGGAACAAGTGTCATCGGTGAAGGACATTACGATAAGATGGCCCGAAAAGTAATGGATGTAATGCCGACACCTTCGTTTAGATCAAGGCTTCAATTTGATCCGCTTTACAATCAAAGCGCGGATGGTTTGATTGATCCGGCTACATTCCTACCAAATAATTGCACAGAAATGCCTGATACGCTCGATCCAGAGTTCGGATCAAGCAGGTATTATTCTCCAAACAATGATAAAATCAATGAAGGACTAAATGCATATATTCCTGATGCAAACGGTTACCCGTATGCGTTGTCCACATTTACTCCAGATAATACAGGCCGTGTCATAGAAAGCTCTGCACCCGGAGAAGCGTTTATATTAAATGGTGATCATACCACCAAATACTTGTACGGAAACCCTTCTCAAAATGAACTATTACGTTTCTTCGGTAATGAGGCAGGAAGTTACAAGTTCTACAAAAAAAATGCAGTGATCGACCCTAATGGTCAGATAAGCATAAGCATTTTAGATAACCGGGATAAAGTTGTTGCGACTGGTTTAGCTGGACTAGCTCCAGACAACGTAACCGAATTACCCAACATCACATCTACGATAATTGATACCATTCCATTGCTTGATACCAATCAAATCAGAGCGGATGGAAAAGTGATTTCCACCAGCAACCTTATTGTAACAACCGCTGGGAAACATGTTTTTAATTATTCGGTATATCCAAAAGATTTCAGCATTGATTGCATGGCCGAAGACTTGTGTTTCGACTGTGTTTATGATTTGGTAATTCGTATTTCAGATCAGTGCGGGAATGATTTTAATACTGAGAATATAGGTGAACCATACGTTGACTCACTTTCAAATTTCACGCTCGGTGAAATTGTCGCATTCGATACCATCTGCGGAAATAACTCTGCTAATATAACCTACAAAGACTCTATAGACCTACCTGTTGGTCAGTATGTGGTTGAAAAAATCTTATCGATTAATCAGCAAGCATTGAATTTTTATTTGGAAAATGTGCTTGCAAAACCAGCATGTGTTCCACCATTAGAATCTCTGGTTGCTAATGCTGAAGGTGCATTAAATTTTAGTGCGTGTGATTTAACGTGTGAAGCCTGTTTAGAATCAATTGGCGATTCCACTATTTTTATTGACGATTATGTTCAGGATTTAACCGATGCTGATTCACCGTTGGATGGAGCCGGAAAGTTGTTAGAGGCAAGACTCGCATATAGAGCTTTGAAAGAAGACTGTGACGCTTTATGCGGATTAAGCAACGACGGCGATTGCTCGATTCTATATGACATTCTTGTTGCCGATATTACCCCGCCTTTTGGTCAGTATGCGATGGCTGAGGAATCAGGAGGGATATATACGGGGGATTATACTGATGGCACTTTTACGGTGTACAATGTATTGGTGAATAGCTTTCAGTGGAATTATACAGTGTTGGATTATTTTGATGAAAATGGTGCACCGGATTTCGTATTAAATTCAGATGGCGTGTTACGTTCTCCCGATCAATTAACAGTGGATGAATTTGTGCGGAATTGGAAGCCTTCATGGGCTAAATCACTGGTTGCGCTTCACCCGGAATATATTTACTATGAGTGGTGTAATTCAAATATTACAGATGACATGAGAAATTATGATAGGGCTATGATGAAAACCGAAACTTACGCCGAGGCTGAATCCCTGCATTATTTTAACTATGTGTATGATCCTTTCAGTGCTCTTACTCGCCATTGTGTTGGGGATGAAGATCAGGCTTCTGGTCACACCACGTTAGGAGCATGTCTAAATGAGTATCTGACTCATTTTAATTTAATTACAGCAAATTCACAAATTGTACCCTGCTCCACTTGCGCCACCACATGGTCAGCGATGGAATTAGCCTCGTCTGCTTTTTGCGCTTCAACTAGCACCACATGCGACATAAGTGGAGGCGCATTTTTATCCTATTTCTCCGATCCGGCTGTTTGCAGCGATGACAAAGACCGTGCGTGGAAAATTTACCGGACGTTGTATCAGGTTGCCAAAAAACAGGTGATATATAACGAGCAAACCTGCAAAGCCTCAGAACCTTTAGTAAGTAAAAACAATAAATTAATTGGTGCGCGATTCGCCGACGTTACAGATGAGATCAACCCTGCCTTTATAGTTGGAGATTATGATGATGCAGATGATGACGTTGGTGATGGCGTAAATGAACATACTAGTTGGTTTGCAGGATGTGTTTCGTGTATAACACCAAATAATGATCAGACGCTTATTAATTACAATTTCGCGTTTTCAAGGGTTAGGCGGGTTCCTCCGCCAATATACATTTCAAACCTTTTAACCACCAATGATATGCCGTTAAATACGGCGGACGCTCAGGTGCTGATGACAAATCAGGCGAGTGTTAATTGCGAATCTTACAAACAACAATGGAGGATGAACCTTCAGGAATGTTTTACAGAACAATCAGTAACCGCTCCGGTAATTGAGGATATCCTTGAGGCATTTAAACAAATTTGTGTAGCAGGAACCGATGGCGAACATTCAATGGGGGCATCAAGCAGCCCCACAACGGTTTCTTACGAAGGTCACGCTTTTCATGATTTTGAAGATGTATTACGCTTTTACCTCGGAGCTACCAATTACCAAAATATTGCTTGTCAGGCAATAAATCTTCCCTTCCCGGCGACACATCAAACTGGAACGTATTACGGGGCAGCGGTGTCCCATACTCCAGACGATTGCACGTGTAGGCAAATTCACAGGCTGGATTCAATCTACCAAACCTTACCGTCACCCGAATTTGATCTATCAGGTTACATTCAACAAGAGTATGGTCAGACGATCGCACAAAGTGATATTGACCGACTTATGGATGCCTGTGCGGGATTGCCTTCAGGTTGTGCTTCCATTGAAGAACCTATTTCTTTAATTCCAATTTTTGCTTGTGGTCAGTGCATGGATTGCGGAAGAATTTCGCAACTGTATTTGGATTTCAGATCGGAATATCCTGCAATCACAAGTATCATTGGAAATGAGCAGACATTCACAAATTATCTTAACACCCGGACAGGATTCTCAAACAGTTATTTTGAGTATCAGGATTTTCTACTTAAGTGCTCAGGTAATGACAGTTCATACGTAACCGCACTATTAACGGATGGGCCTGATGTAGACGGTGGCGATGGATGGCCCAGCGATACAACGGTTAGTGCGGATTGTGCCTATTTAAGAGATCAAATTTTATCTCACAATACGTTTGTTTTAGCACCGGATCAGCCGGGTTATCAAGCTTCAGTTGTTTCTTACCTAAATACACTCTATGGATTAACAATGAACTTCCAAGATTACCTAGAATTTGTGCAAGGTTGCGATTTGACAGATACGCTTGGATGGGATACGTTAGGTTCCAATCAACTAATAAAATTTGATTGTGATGATATTGCAGATATGATAATTAACTATAATCTTTGTCACGATTCTATCCCGCCAACTGAGTATTGCAGAATGTTGTCGAGCTATCTTAATTCAATATTTGACACAGTACTGAATTTTAGAGCATATCACGCCCTCCTTGATTCATGTTTTGATGATCCTTATATGTCGGAAATTTTTTTAAACGCGGATAGCTGTTTAAAAGACCCAAGATATCTGGATTGTACGGTTTTATTTAATTTGTTTTCTGAAATTATTGTTCATGCGGAGGGAATTACCGACCCCGGTGAACTGTTTTTCTTTATAGAATACCAGCTTGACAATTATTACGACTCTACCGGCAATTTTACCCTTTGTGAGTATTTGCAAATTATGGTGAGTTGTCCAGAAGTCGACAGCGCAATGCTGGCAACAATGATGGGAGGTAATTGGCCGGAGTGCAACGCAATTGACTGCATGGAAATTTATTACTTGGTCGATTCCTATAATGACGTGTGGCCCGGTGGTTGGCCAACCAGCGATGATTGGTACGTTGATTCAGTCACTGCATTTCTTAATGATACATTAGGATTTAATAAAACATACTGCGACTACTGGTTAGCAATCATGCATTGCTATGGTAAGCCCTTTGCGACAGATTTACTGGGACATTTTACCAGATGTTATGAATTACCATCATGTGAATCGATGGACAGTACTATTGCCGAATTCTATGCCTATTACTCAGGGATCGTTCCTCAAGACCCTACCTTTGTTACCTATTTTACCGATTATGTAAACACAGAATACGGCGCACACTTGAATTTCTGCGATTATTTTAATTTTGTTGCTTCATGCCATTCTATTGCATATGCAGTTGATCACCTCGGCAATTGGGAATTGTGTGGCGAGCTTTCGTGTGAAAAGCTAATCTCTTACGTGAATTCGTTTGTGGCTGTAACTCCTAACACCGATCCTGACTTCATGGCTGAAATTACGGATTACCTAAATATTAAACTGAGAGACAGTCTTACGTTTTGTGATTACCATTCAATGCTGACGTATTGTATGGGTAAAAAAGCCGATGCCTTATTGGGAGAAGATCATGGATGCGATACAACCATGTGTTATTCATGTGATACCATCAAAGCATTAGCATATGAATTCCATGCCTTACACGCTATCTCCGAACCAAATTACCCGTTGCTCTTAAGCAGCTTCATGAACAATCATACAGGATGGGATTTGACGTTTGAACAATACAAAAATCTATACGAGACATGCTTCACTAAAGCACCGAAATCAATTTTTGGATATTACTATTATACCCTTGTTCCGGTAGGCCCACTCTACGGAGACAATGTTCTAAGTACTGGTGACGGGAATAATTATCATTGGGAGGATAACCCGAATCATGTCGATTATAGTGATTATCAGATTTACATTGAGATGAGTGCGAACACCACAGATTTGCTTTGTGATGATGGTATTTTCCCGCAATTAGGCCCACCAGAGTCAGATTGTATGTCTCAACTCTATGACATTGCTTATGCGAGTGCTATTGCAGAACACGACGCTTTAATTGACAGTTTAAGGGCGTATTTTATCAATGCGTATACTCAGCATTGCCTATATCCTTTTGGAGAAGATTTCAAGGCTTATGCACCGTATAAGGAGTATCATTTCACGTTGTATTATTACGATGCCGCTGGAAATCTTGTTAAGACGGTTCCGCCGAAAGGAGTTAAACCTTTAACTGGATCAAATTACTGGACGGCTTATTACCACAATAAGTTTCCAGCTACATTCCCAACCAAGAAAATCAATGATACTCATACATTAACGACACGTTATTGGTACAACAGCCTTAATCAAGTTGTTAAACAATATACTCCTGATGGAGACACAACGCGCTTCTGGTACGATAACTTAGGTAGATTGATTTTATCCCAGAGTGCACGGCAGAATGCGAAATCCACCTATTCTGCGCCATTGGACGAATACCTGCATTACTACAGCTACACTAAGTATGATGCATTAAATCGGATTATTGAAGTTGGGGAAGTTCAAACCAATCAGACAAAAGATTTGATTGAAAGTGAAAATCCGACGTACGTGGATTATTTCTGGAGTTCATCATCAACCTTCTACCAGAGTGAAATCGTTAGAACTTGGTATGATTCAAATCCATTTAATACGATCGATAATGATGTGTTTGATAATTTTGGTATAAACGGGCCGGAAAACTTACGCTCACGGGTTACAGCAACCGCAACCTACAGAACCAACTTGGAAGATGTAAATGCATATCAATTCGCAACACATTATTCGTATGATATTACCGGTAATGTAAAAACTCTTATCCATGACAATCAACAATTAGCCGATATGGGTCATAACATCAAGCGAATTGACTACGATTATGACCTTGCAAGTGGGAAGGTGAATTACCTTTGGTATCAAAAGGACAGCGTTGATCAGTTTATCCACAAATATCACTACGACGTAGATAATAGGTTAATAAACGTTGAAACCTCTTCAGATGGAACTACCTACCATCAAGACGCTGCATATACTTATTATCCCCATGGGCCACTTGAAAATATGACCTTAGGTGATGGCGTTCAGGGAAGTGACTATTACTATACTCTTCAGGGTTGGATTAAAGGAGTGAATTCACCGATGCTTAGGACTTCCACTGATCCGGGGAAAGGTGGCTCAGACCTCTCGGTTGCAAAAGATGTCTATGGATATAATCTAGGATACTTTGAAGGGGATTTCCAGCCGATAGGAAGCAGTATATCGGGCTTTATTTCTCCTGAAGTTGCATCCGGAACATCCAATCCTTTTAAAGACCCCACATTGGCGACACCGCCGAGTTTTACCGGACAAAGCATGTACAACGGAAACATCCGCCATATGGTGCAAGGGTTAAACCAACTAAGTATAGCTGGAGATACGACAGTGGGTTACACATACGGATATGATCAGTTGAATCGTTTAATGGGTATGGATGCTTGGACTGGTATCGATGTAGGAACAAAAACTTGGAATGCTACCGCTCCATTGCAGGACTATAAGGAGCGTGTTAGCTATGATGAGAACGGAAATATTTTGTCTTACCTTCGCAATGGAACAACTCAGAATGCCAATGCGTTAGAGATGGATAATTTCAATTATAAATACATCGCTGGTACAAACCAATTAAAACGAGTGGATGACAATGGCGCGTATGATGCAAATTATACCAATGATATTGATGGTCAAAGTGACAGTCTTAATTACGAGTATGATGCTTCAGGGAATTTGACAAAGGATTTGGATGAGGATTTGGAAATATATTGGACGGCTTATGGAAAAGTTGATTCGATATTTAACACAGATGATTTAAGTAGCATTAAATTCCTATATGATGCCGGTGCTAATAGAATTGGAAAGAGAGTGAGAAATAGCACCGGGATTGCCTGTACGTGGTATTCAAAAGATGCGCAAGGGAATCAACTTGCAACCTACAAAGAGGACGATGAAACCACCTTAAAATTATCTGAGCAAACAGTTTACGGCTCCTCACGGCTAGGTTTAGCGAATTCCGATGCAATTGTTTTTCCTCGCGGCTCAAATCAAATCCCACAAGATTTAATTATCGGAAGTCGACAGTTTGAATTGAGCAATCATCTTGGAAATGTTTTAGCAACTATTTCTGATTTAAAAGGCGGGGTAGATGCGGGGATTGCCGACGGGATAACAGACTACTTTGATGCTGAGGTTATTTCTGAGCAGAGCTATTGCCCATTTGGCATGATACAGCCTGAGATGCAGACTAGCAACAGTGATTATGATTTTGGTTTTAATGGTATGGAACAGGATGTCGAAGTGAAAGGAGCAGCAAACTCTTTGAACTTTGGAGCAAGAATTTATGATCCGAGATTAGCTAGATGGTTAAGTGTAGACCCAAAAGCTGAGAAGTACTCTGATGAAAGTTGCTATTCGTTTGCGGGAAACTCCCCGATTTTATTTTTAGATTCTGATGGCAAAATTAAAACTACTTACGTTCGCGTTGTCGCCAAGGACGGATCAGAAACCTTCTTCAAAATTATCAACAAAGAATACGTTAAAGAAGTTGTTGATGATTACACGTACATCGGATATTTTGATGGGGGGCTGCACCCAGTAAAACATGATTACGATGTCGTGGAGTTTGTTACAGTCAATTACCAAACCAACACAGTTACAAAATCAGATGAAATTGTGTCAACTCCAACAAAAGGCTTTTGGGAGATTTTCACTTCTCCACATAAAGACTCGGAACAAAATGGTGGCGAAGCAATTGTTTCGAAAGAGTTTTGGGGATCAATGTCAAAATTTAACCCAAAATCAAAAACGCCAGCAAAAACAATGAACATTGATGTATTAATTACATCGCTTAGAGGAGGAGCGGAACTTTCGGGCGTTGGAAAAATCATTGGAGATGTTTTGAAGGAGGGCCAAATTCTTGGAGATAAAGTTGGTGAGGCTTTTCTTGAAATTACCGAAACTCACGAGAAAAATGAACCAGATACAGGCGATACAACTCAGTGTGATGTTGAAGGCGGGTGTCACCTGCTCCACACCGGTGACCAAAATAATGTTGCTGTTCCGGCAGGCAGAAAATATGAGGAATATCCTGAAAAGAAAAGTGTAGAATGAAAAAATTACTAGGATTTTTTATTTGTGTTTATTGGGTTTTTAATTCATGCACAAACACAAATGATGAAAAAGGAGAAAAATTACTTTATTCTAAAGATGGCTACATTAAGCTACTTTCTTATAGTGATGGAAGACTTAAAAGCAAAAAGCAATATTCCCTTTCGCACAAACCCAGCGGCTATGAAATGTTATATGATTCACTGAATGGAAGTTTGATTAAATGGAAGTGGTATGATTCGATAAGTAGATATCCGAAAACGATAATTGACTATGAACGCGGAAAGTTCAAGTCGCTCAAGGGAAGTCCATTTATTAAAGCTGGATTAAACAATAAAGAAACAGTTGTTGAAATGGTTAATCCGCCAAATATTAAATATATTTTGGGGTATCGGGATTTCCTAAATCAAGCTATTGTGCGTCAGGAAGCTTACGAACCGGATAAATCTAGTACCACAAGCTGGGTAAAATTAGACAATCACAGATATGAAAATGGGCATAAGTATTTCATTTACTATTATATCTTAGATAGTAAAAAAAATGTTGTTGATAGCGCGTTGACGGAGTTAGTACCGTAATGTGCAAAATCTCCATCAATTATCATGCTTCAATTTCTCATAAAATATAGTTTAATATTCGACATATATTAGTAATCGCTTTTTTAAACTTATAAACTCTGAGTTGCTTTACATTTAGAAAATGAAAAAGGAAATCGAATGCGTTTTTAATTTGCTTTGATGAAACAGCTCTAGTTCGCGTAAGGCTCAAAACCAAAATAAACATCCCAATTATTCAAAAAAATGCCAGAAAATTTTCTTGGGTATCCGTTACCTTACAATATCCGCTGTTTTCCTAACCGAGGTTTGGAAATTTCCACCGAAATTTTTTTCAAGCCTCGTGAAATTCACGAGCGTATCCGACGCTAGGCAGGGGAGACACCCGGTAGGTTAATTTTAGGGGGGAGCGGGTACGGCCTAACACAGGAAGGCAGGGTGTTTTCTTAATATACGGAAAAAACCACTAAAAAACAACCTTATCTAACTATAAATCAGATAGATGAGTCAAAAAAAATGCAAATTGACAAATGACTGTTGTTACTATTGTTGTTGCATTTATTCATATGCCCTTCTAAATTCCTAGGGATTTAAGCAGTACAAAATATGTATCTACTCCCTTCGGGATTTTTGTTGTTGCGGATGATGGTCTGTTATGATAATGTCATCCCTTCAGGATTTTGTTGTTGCGGATGATGGTCTGTTATAGTAATGTCATCCCTTCGGGATTTTTGTTGTTGCGGATGATGGTCTGTTATGATAATGTCATCCCTTCAGGATTTTGTGGATTCGTATGATTGTGTGTTATAATAATGTCATCCCTTCGGGATTTTTGTTGATTCGCATGATTATGGGTTATATAATGTCAATCCTTCGGGATTTTGTTGATTCGTATGATTGTGTGTTGTATAATGTCAATCCTTCGGGATTTTCCTGATCCAGCTGACCGTCCGTAATAATAATCTTATCACTTCATGATTATTTCCAGGCGCTAGCCGATAATTCCGACTGATTTAGCGTAAATTTGTTTGTCTTCACGACATAGATTGCGTTAACGGAATTTATGTTTCAGGTGTCGTTTATTAATGAGCAATCAAACTGTACCATCGTTGCCCAAAATCCAGGAATTAGGGCTGGATTTATTGGAAGTATCAAGCTTTCAGCGATTTATTACGTTATTTCTGCCATTTCTTTTTGCAGGGTTGTATTTTCTTTTTGCGTTTAACGATTTCTGGCTTCCAGCCGTATTCAGTCTTATGGCGCTTAGTTTCGTTACGTACGGCTCAACTTCACACGATCTTGTCCATAAGAACCTGAGATTAAAAAGAGAAAGTAATGAGGCATTTTTGTTTCTTATCGAATTGATTTCAATACGCAGCGGGCATGCCTATAAGCTGGTACATCTGCATCATCATAAGCGCTATCCGGCTGAAGATGATATCGAAGGCGCCGCTTCAAGGATGACATTTTTTGGCTCATTGATCGAAGGCCTGTCCTTTAACTTTAAAATGTACGCATGGGCTTTAAAACATGTAAAAAATAAACGCGATCGCACTTGGATTTATCTTGAAGGGATTTTGTGCACTGGAATCATTGTCATGTCGATGGCTTCTTATAATTTAACGCCGGTTTTCGCTGTCTACGTTGCTTTAATGATCATGGGCAGCTGGATAATTCCTCTAATTACATCTTATATTCCGCATACGCCTTATGGTACGGATCCACTTAGCCAGACAAGGTTATTCCGCGGTAAAGTTCTGTCTCTGATCGCATTTCAGCACCTTTATCACCTGGAACATCATTTATATCCTGCTGTTCCTCATGTAAAATGGCCGCAGCTGGCTAAACGACTTGATGCTTATTTCGATAAAATGAACATTAAACCTGTTAAGCTCTGGCGATGATAGGAAAATGGATCAGGCAGCTGTTTTGGAGACCATTCGAATTATTTTGCAGAAGTTTCCCGTTAATTCCATTTAAAACTACAGTTTCAACACTTACGGATTCTGTTGCTGTCATCAGGACCAATAATAGTGTAACCAAGCTCATATCAAAATTTGGCGGTGGTTATGATTATTCTGTTTCCTACTTAATTGACAATAAATTGCTCATTGATACCGGCTTCCCCTGGGCAATGCGCAGCCTTAATAAAACGTTGAAAAAGCTGGGTGCAGATAAATCAATTGAATATGTTATCAATACGCACTCACACGAAGATCATGTCGGAAATAATGATCTGCTTGCGAAAATATCCAAAGCTGAAATCTTCGCCCATCCCCTGGCGATCTCATCCATTAAGCACCCCGAGCATCTTCCGTGGTACCGGAATTTTATGTTTGGACCGGTGACAGCAGGAATCGTAAAAAAGGTTCCTGACCGGATCAGTTTCGCAAACTATGAGTTTGAAATTCATCATACCCCAGGTCATTCGCCTGATCATATCTGCATTTTTGAGAAAAATAATAAATGGCTGTTTAGCGGCGATCTTTATATTTCTGCGGAAATTGACAGCCAATTAAAAGAAGTGGATGGAAATGCGTGGATTGATAGCCTGGAAAGGATGAAAGCATTAAATCCCCGTTGGATGTTCGATGCGCATGGTGTCGTTATCCAGGGCGAAAAAGAAATTTCAGCGTTGCTTTCAAAAAAGCTATCATTTTTAGTTTCACTTAGGGAACAAATCAAAAAAATGGCTGATGAAACAATGACAATCAGAGAAATTACAGCTAAAATATTTAACAAAAGAAATATTGTGAATAATCTATCTTTTAACGATGGATGGTTATCGCTTCTTACTGCATCCGACTTTTCAAGAAGCAATATTGTACGTTCATTTTTGAAAAATCAGGCATGATTAACGCATCAGAATTATTAAAAGAAATTGTCGTGAAATTTAAATAGCCGGATGAACATTAAATTCAGGAAACAATTGCTGCAATTCCGTTATCCTTTCACGATTTCAGGTGGCAGAACAAAAACCAATCAGCCTGCTTTGATTGTTTCAGTTGAATTAAACGGAGTTACCGGATTCGGAGAGGCTCCTGAGATTTCTTATTACAACATAACGGTCGATAAAATGATTTCAGATCTGGAGGAAAAGAAGTCAGAAATAGAAAGTTTTCCATTTACCGATCCGGAAAATTTCTGGGAAAATCTGAGCGGATCATTTCCTGAAAATTCTTTTTTAGTGTGCGCGCTCGATATGGCTGCCTGGGACCTTTATGGAAAAATGCAGAATAAATTGTTATTCGGATTATGGGGAACGAAATGGAAGGATATCCCTGTGACTGATTATACAATAGGTCTGGATACTGTTGCAACAATGCAGAACAAGGTGATGGAAAATCCCTGGCCAGTTTACAAAATTAAATTAGGAACTGATCATGACATTGAAATTATTAAAGCACTAAGGGAATGCACTGATGCTCCATTCAGGATTGATGCAAATGCTGCCTGGACGCTTGATGAAGCGCTTGTTAAGATTCCGGAATTAAAAAAGCTGGGCGTTGAGTTGGTCGAACAACCTTTGCACAAAGATAATTTCAGCGATATGGCAGTATTGATAAAACAATCGTCATTACCACTGTTTGCTGATGAGAGCTGCGTAAAAGAACCGGACGTTGATAAATGTGCCGGATATTTTAATGGAATAAATATAAAGCTTACAAAATGCGGTGGAATTACGCCTGCATTGCGAATGATAAAAAATGCCCGGAAGCATGGTCTGAAGGTGATGATGGGAAATATGAATGAAAGTGTTATCGGAACTGCAGCCCTGGCGAATTTTTTACCACAGATTGATTATGCAGATATGGACGGGCCATTGCTTTTATCCGCGGACACGGCTGCCGGACTCAATTATCAATCAGGAATGATTGCCATACACGGAATTTCCGGGCTTGGTATTTCTGGTAATCACCAGCTTTAAATCAGTTATTTCGACACTAAAGCTGTAAACGTGTCAGCGAAAATTGCCAGCAAAGGAATACCATTGAATAACTTAAATTACAACGTCATTCTTTCACAATTTTACTGACAGCCTTTACTCCTGATTTCTGATCCGTAATTGTAACCAGATAAATTCCCGGGGACAAATTCTGCATATCAACCGAGTTGCCCGTTAATACGGTTTGCAAGATTTCTTTTCCACTTAAATCGGCTACAGAAACATTGTAAATACCATCTTCTTTAAGCTGAATAAACAGCCGGTTTTCTACCGGATTCGGATAAAGATCAATACGAAGTAATTTGTCTTTCGACGCTTCAGGTAATGATGTAATGGTTGGGATAACCTGTGTTGCACCTTGCGGAATGGTAAAATGACCTCCCTGCGGTCCCTGGTTTCCATTCAGAACAACACCATAGTAAGTTAGTCCGATCGTATAAGGATAATCGGGTGTATGATCTGGTTTGATTGTCTTAAAATAAGCATAAGTTCCTTGCGGGTATTCCGGAGTTATGCAAAACCTTCCGTTGTGACTGTCGAGCGTTCCTGAACCATCTACGAATTCATAATCTTCAATGAAGCAACCAAGGGGAAACATACCGCCAATAGCTGGTCCGGTTGCAGCCGTGCCGTTAGGTAATGTTGTGCGGGATGACATGTTTCTTTCCTGGTAACCCGAACGCATCCTTGTAACAGCGCTGGAAGCATCATTTGGATCAGAATATCCATAAGGTCCGTAAACCGGAAATCCATCCCATGCAAATCCTACCAGTGGAGAATGCAGCGATGAATCAACAGCAGAAGACAAAGCAAGATTAATTACATGGTGATGATAAGTATTTGTTGGTGTAGAATGCCCGAGAGATGCATCGAAATCAACCTGCTCAAAAAAATAGGCTATCCTGTTCCATACGCCTGCCTGCTGATACGATTGTCCGTCGCCGGGATGGAATATTACCGATCCATCATTATAAATTCCGATCTGGCCCTGGCCCACATTGGACGGATTTCCTGTGTTTTGTACAGGGTTTTTTGGAATGCCTATCACCCAGTCCATGTCGGTTCCGTCGTTCATTGTTAGTCCATCCTGGTAATAGTTTGGAATTCCGCTCGCAACAATATACACGTTTGTTGAAGTATAATAAACTGATTCAACATCAGTGAGAATTCCGTTATATGTATTGCCATCTGAATTAAATACCCAGTGCGATAAAACTGGTTCCTGAGCAGATGCACTAATTGCGGAGATCAGGGCTGGAAGTAGTAGATTTTTAAAATTCATTTTACGTTTTTTAAGGTTTAAAAAAATTAAAAATTTATTCCTGCGGTATCAACGGGGAAATACCTGAACCTTGCATCATAAACAAAATCCTTATCGTTTAAGGTCCGCAAAAACATAATGACATCAAGCTTTTCGGCTTTCGAAAGCACGATCGGATTTCTGAGTTTTTCAGAAAGTGATGCACTCTGCTTCACACCATCCGTATAGTGATCCAATACTTTTTCAAGGCTGCGAAAACGCCCGTCGTGCATATAAGGTCCGGAAACAAAAATATTTCTTAATGAAGGAACTTTGAATTTAAGCGAATCAGATGGATTCATGGTTATTTTCATCCGGCCATAATCCTTCAATTCGGGATCTGCCGGCAACCCATTATTCTCGAATTTATTACTTGTAAATAGAGGTTCTGAATGGCAGCTTTCACAGTTTTTTCTGAATAGGCCATACCCTCTTTCTTCCTGTTCGGTGAACGAAACATCTTTTTCTTTGCGCTTTACTTTATCGTATTTTGAATTATTAGATTCTAACATTACGACGAATTGAGTAATAGCCTTGAATAAATGTTTTGAATTAACGACACTATCCCCAAATGCCTTGTAAAACATTCGTTTATAAGGAACGGACTTGTTTAATTTTGCAAGCACATTTTCCAGCTTGCTGTCCATTTCCAGCGGATTGGTAATGGGGTTGATCGGCTGAGTCTCAAGGTTATTTACTCCTCCGTCCCACATGAACGAATTGCTCCAGGCAAGATTGGCCAAAGTGCCCGAATTACGTGTGCCGATCAGCCCGTTTATTCCATGACTTAAGGTATGATCGGAATGAGTAAATCCTGTGAACTGTAAATGACAACTGGCGCAGGAAATGGTGCTGTCACGCGATAAAACAGGATCATAGAATAATGCACGTCCCAACTTAAATCCATTTTCTGTTATTTTATTTTTGCTGAAATCATAAACGGGTTTGGGCCATCCTTTGGGAACGATGAATTTAATTTCCGGATCCGTTTTAACCGCAAAGGAAAACAGTGCCACGATTCCCGAAACCAGGAAGATCAGTACAAAAGTTTTTAATTTACGGGGTTTAATTAACATCATTTTCCAACATAAAACATGTCCGCATAATTTCCGGCCATCAGCATTGCATTTTTATCCGGCATCACAATGCTGTTTGTCTTCGAAACGTCGATCTTTACAGGCCCTTCAAACCATTTCGCAACATCTGCATAGATAGTCAGGACATTATTTTCTCCTGTTTTTATTTCGAATTTATTTAACGGAATTATAACTTTCTGCAGCGTATTAAATGGTTTTAAATAGCCTCCGATATGAAATTCAAAAGCGTTGTGCAGTGTTTTGCATTGAGGGGAATGTCCGGTTAGCTTTGCGTTTATGTAGCCGGTATTCCAGGCCCAGTACATCCCGTTAACAGGATCAAGGGCACCGTCGAGTGCACCGGAAACATTCGCGAGACTGTCTGCACCGATACTTAGATTGAGTGCAGTATATTTTGTCGCAGGAACGTCCTTCCATACAAAACTCAAACTAGAAGAATCTTCCGCATTGATAAGGTAATGTTCGCCGGGTTTAAATGAATTTCTGCCACCATCAGATAATTGCAGGTTGCTTAAGTAAAATTTGAAAATCTCAATAGAAACAGAATCTCCGTTTGCGGTGATGTAATTCTTGTTTTCCAGTAGGAGTGGCGCTCCGTTAAACACTGGAATGACCCTGACTATAAGTGTTCCTCTTTCCTGTTTTGCAAACGAGGAAATAACTGCGCAGGAAGCAAGCAGGCAAAAAATAAATGCACATATCCGCGTTTTCATAATCGTATCCTCCGGATCATCCGCCTGAACCCGGGGGAGCGTGGCGGAATCATTATAAATTGTAAGATTGCAAATATTAACAGAAATTATTAAACAGATTTACCTGAGAGCGGAAATGAGGTGTTGAGGTAAAAAATGGCGGTTAAATGATTTTATCCGGCGTCTCAGCATAGCGGACGCAAAATATCAAATCACAGATTCCTCAAAGAGAATTTAAGTAAATCCGCGAATCTGTGTCATACATTTCTGGCGATACATCCAGGACCTCAACTGTTTGTCATGCCGTTTCTAAAACATCCGGATCAACGGGACAACTGCTGTCAATGGATTGCGGGGCCCGCCTGTTCTTATATGGAAGGTTTTTATTATTATTACAGGATCTTTAATACCATGCACTTATAACTGAAAAATTAACGATGAAAAAACTACTCCTTTTATTTTTTGTACTCATTACCACATTTGCAAATGCGCAATGGCAGTCCATAACAACTGGATTATCAGGTATTTCGGTTAATGATCTTTATGAATATGACGGGGCAATTTACGCCTCCACTTCAGGAGGATTATTTAAATCTACGGATAACGCCGCCACCTGGACAAGGATAGGGTTGGATATTATTCCTCAGGCTTTTGAAAAGGTGGAGGTGATCAACGACACCATTTACACAATGACAGAGGTGCCCTCGCGTGCAAGTCAGAATACCCCGAACTTTTTAGGAAACGGGAGACTTTGGATGTCGGTTGATGAAGGAATTTCGTTTCAAGCCCCTAATGTGCCGCAAACCACTTTTTCCCTTCTTAATTTTATTGGTTTTAATGGAGGGTTAGTATTGTCAACCGAATCTGGTCAGTTTGGTAATGTGGTTACAACTGCTTACGGATTGCCGGAACCAGCGGCAAGTAATTTTCTTTTTAATATCAATGCTTCAATGGCAGGCCTTAATTCCACCGTTGTTAACGATACACTTTTTTTGGAAGGTCCGTTTGGTGGCCTCGGCGAAATCGCAATCTCCGGCCCCGACGGGCCCCAGGAAAATGCACCTAGTTATTTTTTCCCCGGACTTACTGATTTTAACATCAGATGTGAAGCTGCAACACGGCTCGACGACGGTGTTTATGCGATACGTCGTTCAGGCGGGCAATCCATATTTTCGAAAGGCATTTTGACTGGAGTGGACGGTAGCGGCAATAATTTGTGGGCATTTGATGATTTGTATTCGATGCCCGAACTGCCGTTTAATCAATTAAATATTTCCTCAGCTTACAGGGCCTCAAATTATGAGGTTGAGGCTTGTATAAAGAAATATGGGAGTAAAATGCTTGTAGGTTTTTATGGCATAAGAACAATTTATTCTGAGGATAATGGAGCAACATGGACTTCGCTAACAGATCCCGAAGGACATCCATATAAAGTGACAGATTACATTATTTCCGGAGGTGTTGAATTTATTGCAACCGCTGACCGTGGAATACTTAGGAAGCAGGGAACTAACTGGATTTCTGCGAATTCTGGCATTAATACCGTGGATATTAAATTTATTGAAACTTTCGGAGATGCTGTCTATGCAGCTAATTCGGCCGGCTTATTCAGGCTTAATCCGGCAGGGAGCTGGCAGGAACTTACTGTGACATTGGCGGACAAAAACATCAGCGCTTTTGGGGTTGTTGGAAACAGTATTCTTGTGAAAAATGATCTTGGATTATTTTATTCTGCAAACCAGGGTATTTCCTGGGAAGCTTTTTCTTCGCCTTTGATTACTCCGGGAGATCTTATTGCAATAACCGCTTCTGACCAATTTTACATTCATTCCCAATCGCCGGTAAGTTTCGATATTATTGCCGGCTATAATCCGGTAACGAATACACATACGTTGGTAAATGATGAAAATTCGGATGGTGTTGCCGACATCAATGTGCTTGACCGGATAAGACAAATCGGTAATGGTTTTGCAGCCGCGGGTCAGTCCGACCCGGGGATGATGGTAGAAAAGAACTTTCTGTTTAAATCAGGCACCAATCCGGTCAATTATAAAGATCCGGCAACTCAGATTCCTTATAGTTACTATGATTACCAGGTGCAGACATTTACAAGGATAGGAAGCAACATCGCACGTGTTGGCTGGCCGTGGACCGCCGGAAATCCAAACGATTGGTTTTATCCGTTCGCACGACTCGAAAGATATGCGCCGGATGGAACTCGTCTTACCGACGTTAAACTGGGTGTGGTTCCAGCCATGCAGAATGCCGTTGTTGATGTGAAATGCGCATACGGCTCCGGCGCGGTTGCTGTTTTTGGTTCGGAATACGAAGGTGTTTTTATATGTCCGGATATTAACAGCTACATAGTTGATTTTTTCACAGGCGATACAATTGTTTCGGTTTCACGCCAGAATGAAGGATTGATTTCTTTAAGTATTTCGGATCTTACAATCGCAGGCGATAAAATCTATGCTTCGGCAGGCGGATATATTTACGAGTTGGGATTTGTGTCTTTGGGTCTTGAGGATTATTCAGGAACCGTTTTTCTTGATGCAAATATGAATGGGGAGATTGATAGCACAGATATACCGGTTGAGGGTGCATTACTTCAATCCAATAGCGGAGCGTATGGATTTACAGATGAAAATGGCCAGTTCAGCTTTACCGGAAGTACGATCAACAGCGAAAGCGACACAATTCGTTTAATTAGTCAATATCCCGGAACCAGCTTTTTGCCGGAATATTACCTTGTTGATACTGCAACGGCTGGTGGACTTAATTTTTTAATTGTGCCCCAGTCAACTGATCCTGACGTGGCTGTTTATGGATCCGGAAGTCAGTTTATCGTGGGACAGCAAGCATCAGTTTCGATTTCTCTTATTAATGGAGTTATTCCTTCCTCAGGACAACTTAAATTCGTAGAAGTGAGTGGATTGATTGATTTCGTTTCTTCTGTTCCTGCTCCTGATGCTCAATCGGGCGATACACTTATATGGGATTTCCAGAATCTAACACCATTAACTAACCAGCAGTTTACTGTGAATTACCAGGTTCCTCCGAATCCGGATCTTTTAGGAGAAGAAGTTTATTTTTATGCATATACAAGTGCTGATGCAGAAATTAATTTCGAAAACAATACAGCAACATTTCATGCTACAATTACTTCATCTGTAGATCCCAATGAAAAGGTTGTAACGCCATCAGAAGGACTTGTCCAGGAAGAAATCGACGAGGGGAAAAAGTTAATGTACACGCTTAATTTCCAGAATACAGGAACTGCTGTTGCATTCAATATTGTAGTTGCGGATACGCTCGATGCATGGCTGGACATTACCACGCTGCAGGTTCTTGATGCAAGCCATCCGTTCACTTACCGCCTGAATGAAGGCAGGGAACTGGAATTTACTTTTGATAATATTCTTCTTCCCGATTCAACTTCAAATGAGCCGGAATCTCATGGCTGGGTTAATTTTGTAATCGCTCCATATCCTGGCTTTGCAATTGGAAATCACATCGATAATACAGGTTTTATTTATTTCGATTTTAATGATGCAGTTGTGACAAACACGGTAACGACAAATGTGATTATTCCTCTTGGAGCTCCGGCGAAGCATACTGAGGCTTCGTTTTCAATTCAGCCAAATCCTGCACGGGAATATATCCGCATTTTATATTCAGGCGGGGAAGCATTTAAAAAAGCGGAAATGATGAATCTTGCAGGCCAGATCGTTTCTTCTGCTAATGTTGCAAACGGTTCGGTAATAAGTACCGGAGATCTTGCCTCAGGAGTTTACATGTTACGGCTTTCAGGCAAAAATGGTACAGAAGTAAAACGTCTTGTGATTTCGAAATAGCAATAAGTAATTTTGTTGACACCGGTTGATTTATCTGTAATCAACCGGTGTTTTTATTTAGTTAAGATTGATCAGTGAATTTATAAAAAGCGGCTCGTCGGTTTCTAATTCACCCGCCTCATTTTCTGATTCTCTTATTTTTTCCATCGATATGACGAAAATTTATCAGAAGTTAATTACCCCTTATTTTAATCCTGTATCTATTTACTATTCTTTTCATTCACTCTTTTGATATTATTCAAACGAGCCTGGATAACTTCTGCACTTCCACTTACAGCCTGTGGATTCTGCGTTCCGGTCTGTAGTTTTTTTGCTTTTAATTGATTTGCCGCTTCATCTTTTTCCGATTCAGCTGCCGCCATATCATTCATTGCGTCTTTATTTTTCCGGACAGACGCAGCATCAATTATTAGCTCTTCTGCGACATAAACTGTTAGAAGCTCCTTTCCTTTAAACTGATTGTAAAACTCTGTTGCAATCCAGTTTTGATTTCTTTCACCGGCAGAAATCCGAAGTTCATCAATGTAACCACTGAAATAACTTTTATTATCAAACTGATCTCTTCCGATTTGAAGCGCAGAAGCAGTTAAAGCAGGCTTGCGATCATTTAAAAATGTTCGGTCTGCGATTCCATCAATAAAGGTCGTCAGCTTATTTTCGTTTTCAGAATAAACTGCGGAAATATGATACCACCGCTCTTTTTTCAGCTTTTCACCATTTCCGGATATAACAGTTCTTTTTCCGGTTTCAGAGATATAATCGATGGCGGCCTGATCATCATTTCCAATAAATAAACGATACCCGCCCGGCTGATCACCCTGGTTGGAAACAATAACCTGTTCGCGGCCGGTTTCTTTAAGATAAATCCAGGCTCCTACCGTGAATTCGGTATTTTTATTTAATTCTTCATTATAATCAAATGACACATAATCCTTGCTTTCAGGACTAAATGAACGGGCGTTCCCGATCTTTCCTTTAACCGTTGCTGTTCCCGAAACCGTTGCACGAAGCTTTCTGCTATTATTACCATTGAGCGTGTTATTCATATGCCACACGCCTTTGAAGCCGTTATTCCATGCATATTCACCGGTATTAGCTCCGGTCATCATGCTTGAATTTGAATAATAAATTAATAGCTCGGTGTTAATGCCTGGTTTTAATGTATCAATCGTTACCCATGCATTTATTTCACCGGTAAGCGGATTGTAATCTTCGATCTGTGAAGGAAACACAGCAATTCCTCCTGTTTTTGTAAACCGGATATCATTTCCGTTTTTACTCATCATTTTTCCACCTGAAGAAACATGGCGCAGATCAGGATCTGTGATGCTTACAAGGACAGGGAAATTATAAAAAGGAGAATTGCCTTTAACCAGGTCTTTTGCAAACGAAATTCTTTTTCTCCAGTTAAATCCATTCAGCTGGTCGTTTGCAGCCATGCTGTCGGATGAGGTTCCGAAATTATAATAAGCAAGAAATGCTACTGCTACAACAGTTGCAAATGCCGCAGCACCAACGGTGAGCTTAACCGATAAACGGGTTTTTAGCTTTGTTTTCGGCTTTAATTGTAGTCGTTTTTTCATCCGCGAACCTGGAATTATAATGAATACGGGTAAAGGGTGGTTTTGTTACGCTCCTGATCCTGCTGCTCAACCTGGAAAGATCCCGGAATAAGTGGATTTTCGATTATCCCGGTTTTCTGAAAATGAAAAATCATTGTATCATTCCCGACAAGCAGCGTCGTTTGAGGAATGATACAATGACTTTCCGGAAAATGTTTTATTTCTCTGTTCCGCTCATTGCGCTGTTTGCGGGCGTATTTCCCGACTGCATATCCGTGCGGACACGTACTACATCGCTGTATGAATAAGTCTGGTCTGTTCCCACCGACATTACACGGTAGTAAGTTTGTCCGGTTGCCGGAGCCTCATCTGTGAAAGAGTAGAATAAATTGACACATAATGGTGATCCGACACGGTCTTTAAATCCAAGTGCTTCGTAAGCCACTCCATCGGCCGAACGTTCAACGATAAAGATCCCGTCTTTTTCGTCATTCTGTACCAACCAGCGAAGAAATGTTTTACCTCCGTTATAGACAGGTGAAAACGAAACGATGGCATTGTTCTGATCAGGCTGAAGCTTTGCGCTTCCAACCAGTCCCTGTCCCATCTTTGATTGGGCTGAGGCCGAGAAAGCCATAAATGTCGTTAAGGCGATTGCTGTGAATCGGATGCAGAAATTTGTTTTCCTGTTGTTCTGACGCTGCATATTCATGTGAAAAAGATTTAGGTTTGGTTTTGTTATCTGTTACGTCAAAGGAACTGGCATGTTGTTTTTTTTTGCAGCAGATACAACATCTGTTTTACAGCCGTAAGATTTTTATTGTATAATGAATGTTCTGTTTTTAATCTCTGTTGAGACTCAGTGATATCAGTACTTTCAGACAATATTTGTTTTGCCGGGTCAGCAAAAAAGGTTGTAAGCTTTTTTATTATTTATATTTATGAGGCGTTTTTCATCGGATAGTTGATTCTTATTTCTCATTTGCATTATTTCGTGGTTATTAAATACGAAAAAAAACCTGCCTCCAGTGAAGGAAACAGGCTTTTTTCAAAGTTAAGGATAGGGTTTATTTTAAATTCTTTTGATCAGCTTTATCATCTTGGATTCATCAGCCTGGGTTACATTCAGGAAGTAAACTCCCGGCTTCAGCCCTTTATCATCACTGAATCTGAACAGTTGTGATTTTTCTGCTTCACAGGCAACATCTTCTTCATGCAATACATCACCTTTAAGGCTCATTAATTTGATTTTTGCAGTTCCTTCTTTTGGAACAGTGTACTCAACTTCAAAGTCTTTCAGAAAAGGGTTAGGTTGTACCGAACCGATATTTATTGCCTGCTGTCCGGCAGCTTCAACATTTACAGGAGTAACCATCGAGAATTCTTCAGCTCCTGTGGATGAAGTCAGGCGGATACGGTAGTAATTTGTGCCTTCAACAGGTTTTGAATCCCTGAACCGGTAGCTTAGAAGATCGTTGCTGTTACCTGCGCCCGGCTTGGTTCCGATTGCCTGGAAATTAGTTCCGTCTGTGGACCGTTCGATTGTAAACAGATCGTTTTCAATTTCCATAATGGTGAGCCATTTTAATTCTACCCCACCACCCACAACTTCTGCATCGAATGTTAGCAGGCTCATGGAAATCTGTTGTTCAATTGCCTCTGTTGTTCCAATCCTGAGGAATTGTTTTTCAGAACCCTGGCTTACATATTCAGTAGCGAACCATTCCTGTTTCCTTACAATATTCGACACGTGAACTTCTTCCAGTGCCCCTCCGAAATAATAGATCTTACGGTTTGGTTCACGACCAATCTGTAAAGGATCTGAACTTCCTGCCAGGCTTATTTTTGTTTTCTGTCCGCGATCATATTGACCGTTAACATAAGTAGTCATCGAATCACCTCCGTCAGAATAAACTGCAGCAACATGATACCATTTATTTTTTTCAAGTGTTGTTCCGCCAATTTCTCCTGTTATTGTTGCAGGCTCTGACTTCTCGTTCCGCACTTCAAAGGCAACTTTTCTGTCTTTTCCGATTGCTAAACGATAGCCTCCGTTAAAACCACTTTGGTTGGATAGAATGGTGCATTCTTTTTTATCGGTCAGATAAACCCATGCCGACACGCTTAGCTCACCGGTAATATCAACATCTTCCGGAGTATTAAGACATGGGAATTGTGATGAATTCTTTTCAGCTGCAACGTATATTTCTTTTTCAGCGGGCTCTTGTGCAAGCTGGTTTGAAAAAGGAGTCTTACGGCTCAAAATTCCTTTCAGATGCCATACGCCTTTATACGTTTTATTCCAGGCATTCTGAGTGCTTTCGTCGGATGCGAATTTATTGCTGAAATAAAGGAAGAACGGCTCTGTTTTTTTGGAAAGACTATCCATTTTTACCCAGGCAACCAATTCACCTGTTGCAGGGTCATATTTTTCAATTTCATAATCAAGAAGGGAAATGCCATCTGATTTTGTAAAGCGGATATCATTTGCTTTATCACTGATCATCTTTCCGCCGTTCGTAACGGATTTAAGATCATTGTCCTGAAGGCTTACCATTATTGGAAAATCGTGAAGATTTTCGTTTCCTGGCAACATTTCCTGACTAATAGAAATTTGTTTCCTGAATTTATATTCGGCCAGGGTTTCTTTGCCGTTAAATTTATTATTAGCAATAGAATCTGTTGAAGTTCCCAGTGTATTGTATAACAAGGCAACAGAGAAGATTCCGAACGCAAAGGCCCCTGCAACTGCAACCTGGCGCAGCTTGAACTGTACTTTGAGTTTGGTTTTTACACCGGTAACAAGACGTGTAGATCTTTTTTTCATATCGTTTTTTTTGCTGCTTGTATTAATTAGTTTCCGTCTGTTTCAGTTGTTGCAACAGATGCTGCTTTCGCCGGTGCGACTCCGCTTTTTACTTTTACTACTGAGCTGTAGCGGTAAGTATTGTCGGCGCCAACCTGCATAATGCGGTAATGATTATCTCCTGCAACCGGGGCTGCATCAACGAATGAGTAAAAGAGATTTACATTAAGGTCAGTTCCTACCCGGTCTTTAAATCCCAGGGCTTCGAATTCAATTCCATCCACTGAACGCTCAACTACAAACACGCCGTCTTTTTTATCATTTTTAACCAGCCAGCGCACGTAGGTTTTTCCTTCTGAAAATACCGGTGAAAAGGAAATAAAAGTATTGGTTGAATCCTGTTTAAGGTTTCCTTTTTCTAATACAGGAGATTGGTTCTTGATTGCTTGCGCAGAAGCACCGGATCCTCCAAGAAGGATAAGGGCCAAAGTGACCAGTGAAAGAATGTAACAACGCTTCATATCAGGTTGAATTATTTTGTTTGTGTTACGGAATTGATTTTTGGTTGTTGCCTCAACAACTGTTTGAATTGTCGCTGGCATTACAGGTGTAAGATTTATTTCAATGAGTTGAATTAATTCAACCGACACTATCTTCATTTGCGCGTAAATACTGAAGAAGCAAGATTTAGTTATACCTGCAGATTGATGTAAGAATAAACAGAGACGGTGAAATCCGTTCAATTTTAAATCGCCTTTCACAGTCGTTTAATTAATTTAACGGTACGCTCCTCGCCACCCTGAGTAAAATTCAGGAAATAAATACCTGGATCAAGGCTTGAATGATCACGGAATTCAAAGAGATTGTCTTTGCCAGTTTCCGGATTAACCGAATTTGTATAAACTATCTGACCTGTAAGACTGGTGAGATTCACATTCATCGGCTCCGGCTTTATGCTATTGTATACCACCGAAAATCCCGATTTGAAAGGATTGGGTTCCACACTGCGGATATTTAATCCGGTCGCCTCCGGTTCAAAATGAACGTTTATAATATTGGAAACATCACTCTCACCCTTGAAGCTGGTAAATCTTAAACGGTAATAAGCATTTCCAAAAACGGGTGAAGGATCCAGCAGGAAATAATTATTTGGCTGATCTGAATTTCCTTTGCCAAACAACGTTCTCACCTTCTGAAAATCTTTTCCATCAGACGAACGCTCTATGGTAAAATAGTCGAGGTTGGATTCAGAAGCGGTTTGCCAGTTTAGTGCGACGTTAGTAGTTTTAACTGTTGCTTCAAATGAATTGATCGTTGCTAATTTTGGCGAAGCGCTGAAGACTTCCTCCCCATCAAGTCTGAAGAAATTTTCCGGATCGGATTCGGAAGCATAGGAAACAGCCATGTAATCAGTGTTCCAGGCTGAATTTGCAAGCCGAAGCTCATCAATAATTCCATTAAAAAAGCTGTTTTTCAAATTGATATCAGCTCCCAGTACTATTATGTTTCCAGCAGCATATTTTACACCTGATTTTCCGGAACGATCTTTAATTCCATTTACATAAGTAAATAATGAATCTTTTTCGAGAGAATAAATTCCACTTACCTGGTACCATTTATCTTTTTCCAGGATCGTTCCGCCTTCTGCCCTTTTTAAGCTTGCCGTTGCGCCATCATTTCCTGCAATTTCAAAAACCAGTTTTCCTTCTTCATCAATAAAGAAATTACACCCGCCAGTAGACGTAGCATTTGAAAAGATGAACTGATCCGAATTTATTCCGGTTAATTTTACCCAGGCAGAGACGCTTATATTTCCGTTAAACCGGACAGCTTCATTCGCCTCGAAAAAAGCGGAAGATTTATCATAGGCAAGGAAATCTTTTGCTCCACCAAACCGGCCCTCTTCGTCTTTAGCGCCTTTATATTCTCCCGCAATCAGATCCGGACCGCTTGTCTGGAAGCTTCCGTTAAAATGCCAAACTGCGGCGAAAGGGTTTCCAAACGTTTCTTTGCTCTGCGCATCATCTGCATCCGTATTTCCAAAATACAACCAGAATGTTGAAAGATCCGGGTTATCAGAAAGGGCGGAAGGTTTTATCCAGGCAAGTAATTTCCCGGTAAATGGATCAAAACGTTCGATTTGAAAAGGAACAGGTGTTTTACCATCAGCGGCTGTAAAAAGAATGTCTTTTCCTTCGCGGCTGAATAGTTGACCGCCTTCAGATGAAATTTTAAGATCATCCGAACGCAGGCTTATCAGTACAGGCATATTCAGGATATTGCCTTTACCTTTTAAATGCTGACCGTTTACAGTAATTTTTTTTCTGCCTGCAAACCCTTCTGTGATATTCTGAATTTCTGTTTTCTCCTCTGCTGCTTCTGCTTTAGCGGATTTAACATTTCCGATAAATTCATAAAAGAACCAGGTTGCGCTTATAAGGCCTGCAAAGGTAAATGCTATTGCCAGTTGCCTGTAACGCTGTTTAAGGCGCGGAGAAACGGTGTTACGGGTACGTAAACGTCTTGCCATATCGCAGGAGTCTTACGACTATTTCTTTTGTGGTTCAGGAGAACCATCAGCACTTCCGCCGGTTGCTTGTGCGGCGCCAGTTTTTACCCTTACAACATCAGAATAGTTGAAGGTATGGTCGGTTCCAACCTGCATCACGCGGTAGTGCGCGAAACCTGAAGGAGGATTTTCATCGATCCATGAGTAAAACAATTTTACCGATTTATCCGTACCCACACGGTCTTTAAATGCTAAAGCCTCGAATGCCTGACCATCGGCCGAACGTTCAACGATAAAAACGCCGTCTTTTTTGTCGTTTTCAACCAGCCAGCGCAGGTATGTTTTACCTTCTGCAAATACAGGTGAAAATGAAACGAAATTGTCGACCGTATCTTTTTCCAGCGGTTTGGCCTCTGAAGGTGGAATTACTTTTAATGTTTGCTGTGCGTTAAGCTGAATGAACGAGCTTACAGCAAATAAAATAAGACAAACAAGTAAGATGCGTCCCACTTGTTTAATTGAAGTTGTTGTGTTGAGGTTTTCCATACTAATGGCTTTGAGGTTTCTCAACGACAAATGTCAGTTATGGGTTATGCGTGGGAAGGCCGTGTAATGGTTGGGCGTTACATGTGTAAGGTTTGAGGAGCAATCAGGAGAAGCTGAAATTAATGAAAGGCTTGTATTTATTGAATTCTTCCGGAAAGAAACAGACTCGATTCCTATAGGAAATGAAGTAAGAAATTATACCGATGCTGAAAATGAAACAGAAAATGCTGTGAAATGAGGTGTATTAGCTTGCATTCCGCAATTGTTTACCTGCTAAGGTTATAGGTAAAATGTTTTCCCTGTGGTGTAAGTGTCAGTTCTTCGTGGTCTTGCTGCTGAATAAAGTTAAACGCATAATTACCATCCGGGAGAAATGGTTCAGATCCGGGTTGAACAATATTTGCCAGTGAAAGAAATTTCCCCTCGATAATCCAAAGTAACCTTTGGTTCTGGCCCCCGCCTGTAATTAGTTCAGCGGTATGAAATTTATTAAATGTAATTACAGGGCAAACATTAAACTGTAGGGAGCTAACACTATCAGATTCAGAGCATATAGCCCATTCACCAGTTAATCCGTTCTCAACAGAATTATCTTTGACAGAATTGTTTTCAGTAGCGGAGTCGTTGCTATTTGTTCCACCCCTTTTTTCAGGGGATGAATTACATGAAAAAATCGTTATGGATAATAAAGCTGATACGAAGGATTTATGTTTCATTTTATTTGCGCATCTATTTAAATTTAAATCCTAAATGTTGCTTATTTCCTGATAAATCGTATACATCAAACGTCAGCCAGACGACACAGCTTGAACTCCTTATACGGGACGTTAATGAATTGATATCACCTTTCAGATTATTAATATCAGTTAAATCAAGAGTAATGTCAACGCCGTTGCAATTGAGGCCTAATTCAGCATTTTCGATTTTGTGTCCTTCTGTAAAATAAATTGTTTTTATTTTATTGAGATCTTTTATCCGGAAGAAATTGTCGAGGGTCATTTCAGTTTCCGTTTTATAGGTTACAGCTTTTTTAAGTGTAAATGTTTTTCCGTCGTTTTCTGTAATTACGATGACGATGTTTTTGACGAATCTTTTGGAAACGTCAGGCATCGGCGTCTGAGCAGAAAGCAATCCGGTAAAAAAAAACGGCAGAATTATTAACACGGAAACTTTCATGGTTTCAGATCTTTTTTAGCCTTAATGTCTTTTCTGAAACGGTGATAATTTTGAAGATGTACTTCGCTTCTTTGGAATTGCCTGTTTTGGGAACCAGCAGAGTTAAGATTTTTGCTTTTCCGTCGTAGAGCCAGGTACCTGATGTAGTGTAAAAGATAACAGTGCTTAATTTGTATATTCTTTCTTTTGGCTTACACCAGTAATAGTTTTGGAAAAATGAAAATTTATGTCCTTCCTTAAAAATCTTTAAAGTCGTTTTTGAGCAGCATTCAGATTCATCAGTCTTTACAGCTGCAATGCGTTTAAAGCTTACTGCACCAATTCTCCCTGGATCGCTAAGGAAGTCACAAACAACCCATTCTCCTTCCAACTGTGCATTTAAAGCGAAGGAAATTACTGATAACAGAATAATCAGCCTTGTCTTCATAGCTGTTGAATTAAGCAGCATTACCTTACCTGTTAATGATGCATTTAATTATCCAGCTTATTCCGGTATTCCACCCAAAGTATTTTAAATTTTTCCGCCTGCGCTTTCGTCATATCCGGACGAACAATGCAAAAACTTTCTCCCGTAATTTCATTTAAGATCCATGAAGCCCTTCCTGCAACAGTAAATAAATCATCACTGATGCTTCCGCCATGACCATAGAACTTAAGTTCATCCATCCTTCCGGCGATCATAAGATCCGCCGTATTTTCTAATCCAACCTTGCGCTTATCCGTTAACCTGGCAACTAAATGGGGAAATATCAGAGTGCAATTTTTAAGGCTCCAGCTTTTTGCTGAACACACTTTCGGAAAATCTTTTTCAGAATCGATAATTTTTAATATTTCCTTCAGTTTCATCGTATCCGGGAAGGAACCGGCATAAAATTCAATTCCCAAAGCCTTGCCCTGGTTATCTCTTTTCGCCCATTTTCCTGGCCTGGTAAAATTCTCCGGAAGGCTGTAACGAGAAATATTCGTGTCTTTCAGGGTAAAATATTCATTTGTGTCATTGAATATATTGACAGGTTTAGTGACCATAGGAATACTGCTAACTTCGGCGATAGTGAAGCCAGTTTTTTCATGCGACCTGCATCCGCATAAACAAAGCACCAAAACACAAAGGAAAGCTAATTTCATATCGCCTATAGGTGAACAACATAAACCTTGTTATTGCGAATTACTCAACAAACTTTATGGACAAAGGATAACGCATAAGCCACATCGTCAATTGTCCATCGTCAATTGTCAATCAACTCCTCAACCAGATCTTTCTCCACCTTCAGGTTATCAATGATAAACAACTGCCTGTCGGGCGTATTCTTGCCCATATAAAACTCAAGCAACTGGTGCATATTTTCATTACGTCCGAAAATTACAGGCTCAAGACGGATCTCCTTGCCGATGAAATGCTTGAACTCGTCGGGTGAAATTTCCCCTAATCCTTTAAATCGCGTAATCTCAGGGTTTTTACCTGTCTTGGCAATTGCATCGCGGCGTTCCTGTTCAGAATAACAGTAATACGTATCCTTTTTATTCCGAACCCTGAAAAGAGGCGTCTGCAAAATATACAGATGTCCGTTCTTAATCAGATCGGGAAAAAATTGAAGAAAGAATGTTATGATTAGCAAACGGATGTGCATTCCGTCGACGTCGGCATCCGTTGCGATCACAATATTATTGTAACGCAGATCTTCCATTCCGTCCTCGATGTTCAGCGCACTTTGCAGCAGGTTGAACTCTTCGTTCTCGTACACGATCTTTTTGGTAAGCCCGTAACAGTTAAGCGGCTTTCCCTTTAAGCTGAAAACACCCTGAGTATTCACATCCCTGCTTTTGGTGATGCTTCCGGATGCAGAATCTCCCTCGGTAATAAAGAGCGTTGTATTTAAACGGTTTTCGTGGTTTGAATTGTAGTGAGCCCTGCAATCACGCAGCTTTTTGTTATGAAGACTCACTTTTTTCGCACGTTCCCTCGCAAGCTTTCGTATGCCGCTCAGTTCTTTCCGCTCTTTTTCGCTCTGAAGGATCTTAGCGAGCAATGCCTCCGAAACATCGTGCCTCCTGTGAAGATAATTATCCAGCTCCTTTTTGAGGAAATCCAGCACAAATGTCCGGATCGCAGGAGAATCCGGCCCCAGATTCTGAGAACCGAGCTTTGTCTTCGTCTGAGATTCGAAAACCGGCTCCATTACTTTAATGCTTATCGCGGCGATGATAGACTGACGGATATCGTTCGCATCGAAATCTTTCTTGTAAAATTCGCGGATCACCTTTACAACAGCTTCACGCAAGGCAGCCTGGTGAGTTCCGCCCTGGGTTGTGTGCTGGCCGTTGACAAATGAATAATACTCTTCGCTGTATTGGCCGCCGTGCGTCAACGCTATCTCAATATCCTCACCCATAAGGTGAATAATAGGGTAGAGGGGCTCATCGCTGAGATTTTGCTCAAGCAGATCGTAAAGGCCGCGCTCGGATTTGAATACTTTTCCGTTGAAATGGATGCTCAGACCGGTGTTCAGGTAGGCATAATTCCAGAGCATTTTTTCAACATACTCGCCGATGAATTTGAAATTCCCGAAGATCTGCTCATCCGGGAAGAACTGAACCATGGTTCCGCGCTGGTCGTTTGTGCTGGCCACACCCGGATCATTCGTGATGTTCCCTTTTTCAAATTCAGCAACTTTTACTTTGCCATCGCGGATAGATTGCACCTTAAAATAACTCGAAAGCGCGTTCACAGCCTTTGTTCCAACTCCATTCAGCCCGACCGATTTCTTAAAAGCAACCGAATCATATTTCGCCCCGGTGTTGATCTTGGAAACAACATCCACCACTTTTCCCAACGGAATCCCGCGTCCGTAATCGCGAACTTTCACCATCCTGTCTTTGATTGAGATCTCGATCTTTTTACCGAATCCCATCACATATTCATCAATACAATTGTCGATGGACTCCTTTAACAGCACATAAATCCCATCATCGAGCGACGAACCGTCACCGAGCTTTCCAATATACATCCCCGGACGTAAACGGATATGCTCCTTCCAGTCAAGCGATTTTATCGAATCATCATTATAAGTATGTTCCTGTTGTGCGGCCATGTTGCAAAGATAACGGATGAAGCCGATCTAAAGTGCGGGAAACGCAGTGTAAAATGTAGAGTTTAGTAACAAAATGAGCCTTTTGAAAAATATGGGCGACGGCCGGGCTGCCCTGCCTGTACTACCTGCAGGCTTAACAGCCTTCAGGCGGTACCTGGCGGCATCCCTGTCGCTTTGCAGGGCGGCGTCACTTTCAGGCAAAATCAGCCGTATCTACCCATCGCGGAAAAGGATCACATTGTCCACTCACGGTTTTCCATCCTGAATTTATCATCACCGCTAACCCGGTCAAGCATCTCAGTTTCGGAAACGTTAAGGTGTATTTCTGCAGCCCGGCACAATTCAGCTAGCTGACTTACGGTTGTTGCACTAGCAATAGGAGCAGTCACTGATTTCCGTTGCATTAACCAGGCAAGCGCGATCGTTGCCGGTTTTACCCGGTGAACTTCGCATATCTCGTCAAGCGCCTTAAGAATAAGGGTTCCCTTTTCGTCAATATATTTTTTAACCCCGCCGCCCCGCACGCTTTTTCCCAGATCATTGAGATTCCGGTATTTTCCCGTTAAAAAGCCGCCGGCCAGTGAATAGTAGCTTATTACTCCAAGGTTATTTTCAAGGCAAATGGGTTCTAACGCATCCTCAAATTTCTTTCGCTCCACCAGGTTATAATGTGGTTGAAACGTTTCATATCTTGGTAATCCGGTGTTTTTAGATGCATTCAAGGATTCCTGCAACCGGTCCGGACTAAGATTCGATGCACCAATAAACCGCACCTTACCTTGTTCGATAAGCCGGGAATAGGCTTCCAGAGTTTCTTCTACAGGGACTTCAGGATCGTCAAAATGCGTCTGGTAAAGGTCAATATGATCAGTTTGCAAACGTCTTAAGGAATTATCAGCGGCACTTAGTATATACGATTTGCGCAGATCTTTTTTCCCGGAACCCATGTCGCTTCCCACCTTAGTTGCCAGGATCACCTGGTTGCGATTTCCCCGTTTTTTCATCCAGTTGCCGATGATCGTTTCCGATTCACCACCGGAATTTCCTTCCGCCCAGCGGGAATAAATATCTGCCGTATCTACAAGATTAAATCCCGCGCCGGTAAATGCATCCAGCAGTTCAAATGACCTTGCCTCGTCTGCCGTCCATCCGAATACATTTCCTCCAAGCGCAAGAGGAGCGACCATTAATTGTGAATTTCCGAGTTGGCGTTTTTCCATTCGGAAATAACATTAGCTGGTTGTTTATGTTTTGCCATCGAGGTTGCATGGGCTGAAAATTTTCATTCCCTCACTGTTCCGGGCATCATTTTCCACGTTTAAATGATTTAATTTTATTGAAATACACTGTTTCCAACACATTTCGCTGCTGGCATAATTGCTGGAAAAATTCGTGATATAATTCATTTCAATTGTTATGAAAAAGAACTTTTTAATGAGCACAGCGCTTTTTGTCATTAGCACAGCCAGCCTTTTTGCTCAGATACCGGAAAACCGTAAAACAGATCCGGCAAATCCACCAGCAGATACTGTTTACAGGAACAGTTCCAGCGATGCTGAACGACGACTGGAAAAAAATAAAACGGACCAAAAAGGGTCCGTCGAATCGGATAATCCCACAACTCCGCCAAGGAAGAATGACGAAATGATGGATAAACAAAAGGCAGCGAAGCGCGATAGCACAATGAAAGCCCGTAGCAGAACAAACCCACAATAAACTATATTTTATAATCGGGCGGAAAGCCGGTGCCACATTGGTATCGGCTTTTTTTATTGTTTTATCACCTTAATAAATTCTTTTCTGCCGCCTTTTTCCCCCGATATGATGTAAACTCCGGCGGTTAATGCTGAGATATCCAAGAGGGCTGTTGAATTCACAGAGAAAGCAGTTAATACCAATTTTCCGTCAACCGAATAAATTTTAAACGTGGTATTTGCAGCGTTGCTGATTGAAATATCCGATGCAGCAGGATTAGGATAGACAGCGATAGCATTAATCTTAATATCGGGATTCGAAGTGGTTAAACAAACTCCACATGATCCAAAACAAGAAACCGGAGTTGTAAAAGAATTGGAAGGAATGGAAAGTGACCGGTTGATATTTCCGTTACCGTCATCAGCGGTGCAAATGCCTGTAATTTCTTCCCAAACCGGCCCATTTAAAAACTTATAAGTCACAGTTGAAAGTGGCTGCAGCTGCAGCATAACTGAATAGATGCCGCTTCCGATCGAATTCATTGGATTTGCTGTGGTTGAAAATCCATTAAATGATCCGGCAATGAAAACACCGGCCGGATCAATTGCTTGTGTGGACATGTCTACAAGAATCTCTGCATTGAGAGTTGAGACCGGAGCGCAATCAACACATAAATTGAAACAGGCTGCAGGAAGTGTTGTACTGGCTGATGTTACACTATAGGTCCGGTTCAGGTTTCCGTTTCCGTCATCAACTGCACAATCGCCGCTGACAATTTCATACACAGTTCCATTTATGAATTTGTAAGCAACCGATAAGCCGGCAGTCAGTTCCAATGTTGCCTGGTAAATGCCATTTCCCGCATCGGTCATGGGATTCGCAGTTGTAGAAAACCCGTTGAACGATCCTGCAAGAAAAACACCTTGGGCTGCAACAGCTTCGTTGCTCATATTAACCTGGAACGTCACATTCACAACTGTTCCGGTGTCGCAATCTGAACATGAATTAAAGCAAACTGCCGGAAGTGTATCACTTGAGGAAGTCACGGTGTAATCCCGGTTTATGTTGCCGTTTCCATCATCAATCCCACATTGATTCGTGATTACCTCATAAGTAGTTCCGTTAACAAATTTCCAGGTAACCAACAGATCAGCAGGAAGCTCAATTGTTGCCTGGTAAATGCCATTTCCCGCATCGGTCATGGGGTTTGCAGTTGTAGAAAAACCATTGAAGGATCCGGCAAGAAAAACACCTTCAGGGGCAACAGTTTCATTACTCATGTTTACCTGGAAAGTGATTGATACAGAATCAGGAATTTCGCAATCTGTGCATGATCCAAAGCAAACCAATGCGACTGTTGAGTCCCCGGCAGGAACGGTAAAATTCCTGTTTATTATTCCGGAACCATCATCCACGCCGCATTCGGTGCTGATAATTTCGTAAACCGGGCCATTTAAAAATTTGTAAGCGATAACGGCATTCTCAGAAAGTTGAAGTGTTGTGCTGTAAATTCCGTTTCCTGCGGCTGTCAAAGGATTGGCCGTGGTTGAATAGCCGTTAAACGAACCTGTTAAAAATACACCGGAAGGATCAATAACCTGGTTCGACATGTTTACCTGGAAGGTGATATCGTGCTCTTCAGTGCAATCAGCACACGAATTAAAACAAACTGTGGTTATTGCAGAATTAACAGTGGGAACAGAAATGCTGCGGTTGATATTTCCGCTTCCATCGTCTACACCGCAATCCGTGCTGATCAGCTCATAGATATCGCCGTTTACAAATTTATAAGCGATAATTGAACCTTGTGGCAATAATAGTGTGGTCTCATAAATTCCGCCTCCGACCAGCGTCATCGGGTTTGCCGTTATTGAAAACCCATTGAATGATCCGGCAAGAAAAATTCCATCTCCGGAAACGGTTTCATTGGTCATATTAACCCTGAAGGTCAGATTTACATTGGGAATAATGATCTCACAATTATTACAGGTACTGAAGCATGGGCCTGGAATAGTTGCATTAACGGATGGAACGCTGTAGCTGCGGGTGACATTTCCAGATCCATCATCAATCCCACAAGTAGTGCTTATGACTTCGAACGCTGTCCCGTTTACAAATTTATAGGTTACAAATGCACCGGGATTCAGTGCCACGGTAGTCTGATAAAATCCGCCGCCAACGTTGGTCATTGGATTTGCCGTGGTCGAAAATCCATTGAATGAGCCAGCCAGCTTTACACCATCACCGGAAACGGTTTCACTTCCCATATTTACCCTGAAAGTTATGTTCACCGGATCTGCAGGGCAGTTTTCGCAGGAACCGAAACAGACTAAAGGAAGGGTTAAAGTATCTGAAGGAACAATAAAATTTCTGTTGATATTTCCATTGCCATCATCAATTCCGCAAGCTGTCGTGACAAGTTCGAATACGTTACCGTTAACAAATTTATAGGTGATCAGGGAATCGGAAGGCAATTCCATGGTCGTTTCAAAAATTCCGTTTCCTTCGTCTGTCATTGGATTGGCTGTAATTGAAAAGCCATTAAATGATCCTGCCAGGTGAACACCGTCAACAGAAACGACCTGATCGCTCATGTTAACGCGGAAAGTGACATTGACCTGTCCTTCCGCAAAAAAAGGAAGAATTGCAGGAAGGAGAAGGAGGAAGCGGTAGATTTTAGGCATAGGATAGTTTGAAAAAAAACAAACTTATTTAAATTAAATTACAAAAACCTGCCGGAGTATGATCCGATAATTTAAGAAGACTCAATTTAATATTGAAACTTTGAGCAGGGAGTAATTTTTATTCCGAACTATTATGATCAAAGCTTAAAACTTCCCTGAGCAGCCAACTGCCGTTTTCGAGTAAATATACATGCGTGAATTTCGCTGTGCTGGTGTGAACGTCTTCTTTGTTCGGTTCCCGGATATAAAAATGATGGATTCCATTCTGGACAACACCATATAAAACTCCGTCTTTATAAAGCGGAAAAACTTCCAGGCTATTTTCTTCCACTTTCCTGACCGGCTTTTTTGCCGGATCTGCACAGATGTGTTTTCTTATGCTATCAAAGAAATCTTTCCTGTTTTGAATTCCGCTCTGGTCGTGGTAAAAAACCAGGTCTCTATGAATAACTTTAGCCAGATATATACTGTCACAACGATTAAATCCTCGTTCAAATAATAAGCTATCCTGTTTTTTGAGGGTTAAAAAAAGCTCCGAATTTCTCGCTACCTGTGCATTGAGTGCCCCGGCAGAGAATGCAAGGATTAGTTTAAAAATTTTTAGCATTTTCATCTTGTTCATCAGAATTAAAATTCAATGAGGTTTGGTTAACTATTTCAAATTTCAAGCAAGGGCCACAAAGCCTTAGCAAACACAAAGAAGGTGGTTTGATTCAATTGAGTTGAAGATAATCAAGAATTTTTTTCTGCAAAAACCAAGTTCGTTTTTTACCAGGGCTGCATTGATTTACAATTTCAATTTTAGCGATTATTTTTTCCTGCTGCTTCCTTTTGCAACCGGAACGGCTGTCCATGGATCTTCAGGCCATGAATGTTTCGGATACCGTCTTTTTAATTCCTTTTTCACCTCGAAATAAGTATTATTCCAGAAACTGCGAAGGTCGCTCGTTACCTGTACAGGTTTATATCCGGGAGATAACAGATTGAGTACAACCGGGGTTTTTCCATTATTAATTAATGGTGTATCACTAAGGCCAAATAATTCCTGAAGCCGCACAGAAAGTACCGGTGTGGCTCCGTTTGAATGATATTCTATCCGTATATCTGATCCACTTGGAACATTTATTTTTTGCGGTGCAAGCTTATCAAGTTCTTGCTGTTTCTCCCAACCTATATAATTTAATAGTGCCTGTGAAAGATCAATTTTTTTAAGATCCTCCGGCTTTTTAATTTGTCCCAGAAAATCTCCAAGCCAGCGATTATTATCTTTTAATAAAGTGGCTGTTGTTACATCGGGCCAGCCTTCCTCTGAATTCCATTTTTTCAGACTAATCACACGGTTTTGCAGCTGCGTCATTTTTTCATCAAATAATAACAACGCTTCTCCTTCTGTCTTTAAAGCAGTTGAAATTGCAGCCGTTACTTTCTCAGGATCTGGTGCACTTAAAGCTTTGGATTGTAAAATAATGCTTCCGATCCTTAAGTCTTTACTTGTAATTAAACCGCCTTTTCGTGTGTCCCATGTAATGACTTCCTGCTCCTTTACCATTGGCAATAAATCACGGGGATTAATTGGCGATGCTAAAAATATTTTGCCGAGACCTTCACGCATATCCAGGTTTGCGATCGCCAGCCAGGGCTCATGCGCAAGGTCATCCTGGTGGCCAGCCATTGCGTATTTTCCATTTGCCAGTTGAAATTGCGCATTATTTCCGGGACGGGCAACTTTCCAGCACATTGGGATCCTAAGCTTAGAATTCCACGTGGACAAGTTGTCGCG
>JADMIO011200080.1_pt1 | contig 102137 bp, 98 predicted proteins | sample 8958161 | NCBI WGS metagenome assembly JADMIO01 (sample SAMN16585339, study PRJNA669376) | soil metagenome | isolation source: Crop rotation soil | place: USA: Cullars Rotation, Alabama | collected 2011 | reverse complement strand
TATTAGCTCGAAACAACAAGGTTTATCGGCCGTCTCGAACTCCGCGAAAATCCGCCCTATTCGGCGCATTTTTAATTCATGATTAGAGGAGAATTCAACTGGCATCGGGTTTATTAGCTCCAAACAACAAGGTTTATCGGCCGTCTCGAACTCCGCGAAAATCCGCCCTATTCGGCGCATTTTTAATTCATGATTAGAGGAGAATTCAACTGGCATCGGGTTTATTAGCTCCAAACAACAAGGTTTATCGGCCGTCTCGAACTCCGCGAAAATCCGCCCTATTCGGCGCATTTTTAATTCATGATTAGAGGAGAATTCAACTGGCATCGGGTTTATTAGCTCCAAACAACAACGTTTATCGGCCATCTCGAACTCCGCGAAAATCCGCCCTATTCGGCGCAATCCGCGATTCATTTTATAGTTTCAACCCGCGCCCGTATCTTTGCGCCAAATTTCGGAAAAGGTATGTGCTCCAGAACGTTCAAATCTATAATGGTAGCGGCTTTCAGCTTATTCATGATATTTTTTTCCAACGTTTCCATGGCTCAAAACGGCGAGGAAAAAAAGGAGCCAAAGAAATTGGATCCGGCCAAAATTATTATGGAGCACGTTTCGGACGGTCATGAGTTTCATTTTGCCACTTTTAAGGGACATCATGTGACCATTCCCTTGCCCGTCATATTATACTCACCTTCAAAAGGTTTTTCTGTTTTCATGTCCTCTGCGTTCGATCATGGAAAAGAAATTCATGACGGATATCGCCTTCTTGAAGAAGATTTTCTCGAAGAACACAAACTGAATGAAATAAAAGATGCAAAGGGCCGGCCGGTATTTGCTGCCGGTAAAATATATGCCGCCGACGCTGACGGAATGCCCGACAAAACCGTCAAAGTATATGATTTCTCAATTACGAGGAACGTGATGCAGGTACTGATCTCTTTATTTCTGCTGGTCTGGCTGATGACAAGTGTCGCCAGGCAATATACCACGGGGAAAGGTGTAAAAACTGCACCCACCGGATTTCAGAATGCCATCGAGCCCGTTATCACCTTCGTTCGCGATGAAGTGGCCAGGCCAAACCTGGGTCATCATTATGAAAGATACATGCCATACCTGCTGACCATTTTCTTTTTCATACTGATCAATAATCTGCTCGGCATGATTCCCGGAACGGCTAATGTGACCGGCAATATCGCTTTTACCGCGATGTTGGGAATCATTTCTTTTATTGTGATCTTGTTTAGTTCAAATAAACATTACTGGGGTCACATTATAAATCCGCCTGTACCATTTGCCATTAAATTCATCATGGTACCCATCGAGATCATGGGCATATTTACAAAGCCATTTGCGCTTATCATACGTTTATTCGCGAACATGATTTCGGGTCATATCATCATCCTCAGTTTTATTATCCTGATATTTATTTTCGGAGCGATGAATACCTCATTAGGATGGGGAACTTCGCCGTTGTTCGTTATATTTTCCGTGTTTATTTATTTGTTGGAAGTGCTGGTGGCATTTATTCAGGCATTCATTTTCGCAAATTTGACGGCGGTGTTTATCGGCCAGGCGTTTGAGGGTGGACATGATCACAATGACGTGCCCGGACATGCAGATGCTGTTGTTATTTAAAAAACTTTTTTTTCATAAAAACCAAGTATCATGACTTTGATGACTATTTTGTTAGAAGTTCAGCCTGGTTATGGAGCGATTGGCGCAGGTCTTGCTGCAATCGGTGCCGGCATCGGCGTAGGCCAGATCGGTAAAGGTGCAGTAGAAGCGATCGCACGTCAACCAGAAGCATCGAACGACATTCGTGCAAACATGATCCTTGCGGCTGCTCTCGTTGAAGGCGTTGCCCTTCTCGCTGCGGTTGCAGGTTTGCTGGCTGTTTTCAGATAAGCAAAAAGCACGTAAAAAACATACTGCATCTGATGCACAGGGCAAAAGATGCAGTATTTAAAACCGAGTTTGTTCTTTGTATAAAAAATATTTTATGGATTTATTGACTCCCGACTTAGGCCTTTTTTTCTGGAATCTTCTCGCATTCCTGATCGTATTTTTCTTGTTGAGAAAGTTTGCGTGGAAGCCGATATTAAGTTCTTTGAAAACAAGAGAACAAGGTATCGCCGATGCATTGTCAACCGCGGAAAGAGTAAAAGCAGAAATGGCACAATTGAAAAGCGAAAATGAAGCATTACTCGCCAGGGCACGTGAAGAAAGAGCACAGATGTTAAAAGAAGCAAGAGATACAAAAGATAAAATCATCAACGAAGCCAAAGACCAGGCGAAATTGGAAGCGAGTAAGATTATTACGGATGCACAAGCCGCGATCGAACAACAAAAGATGGCAGCATTGACAGACGTGAAGAATCAGGTCGGTAATATGGTGATAGAAATTTCCGAAAAAATACTTCGCAGGGAACTATCCGCAAAATCAGAACAGGAAAGCTATATCAAGCGTCTCGCAGACGAAGTAAAACTTAATTAATATCTCTATTAACATGCCGGGCGCTTGGCGACGGCACATCATCAAATTCGCAGAATAAAATTATGCCCAATCCTCGTTTAGCAGGCAGGTACGCAAAATCACTGATGGATCTTGCGATGGAAAAAGGACAATTGGATGCCGTGTACAGCGACATGCTTCTGCTCGAGAACTTATGCAAGCAAAACAAGGAGCTGGTGACGGTATTGAAAAGCCCTGTCATCAAGCCGGAAAAAAAAGAAAAGATATTGGATGCCATTACGAAGGATAAAGTGAGCGTCATCACATCTGCTTTCAATAAACTGCTCACACAAAAAGGGAGAGAAACTTACTTACCTGAAATTATAAGCGCATTTATTCAACAATACAAAGATCATAAGGGAATTTTTATTGTTAAGTTAACTACGGCTACGCCTGTCAGTGAGGATGTAAAAAATTCAATCATCAGCAAAATAAAAGCCGATACGGACATGCAGCAGGTGGAATTGCAGATGCAAATAAAAGAAGATATCATCGGCGGATTTATTTTGGAAGTGGGAAATGAAATCGTAGATGCAAGCGTTGCCTTTGATCTCAACAATGTGAAAAAACAATTTGCTAACAATGACTTTATTTATAGAATTCGATAAACACTAAATTGACTATGGCAGAAATTAAACCAGATGAAATATCAGCGATATTACGCCAGCAACTGAGCAACTTCAATGTATCTGCTGAGTTGGAAGAGATCGGCACCGTATTACAAGTAGGTGATGGGATCGCGCGCGTATACGGACTAAGCAATGTGGGTAGCGGTGAACTGGTAGAATTTGAAAACGGAATCAGGGCGATCGCCCTCAACCTGGAAGAGGATAACGTGGGTGTGGTATTGATGGGTGAAAGCGGCGATATCAAAGAAGGCGCGAAAGTCCGCCGTACAGGGAAAATCGCTTCTATCAATGTCGGAGAAGGCATGCTGGGACGCGTGGTGAATACATTAGGACAACCCATCGATGGTAAAGGACCTCTTACCGGCGAAAAGTTTGAAATGCCGCTCGAGAGAAAAGCACCGGGTGTCATTTTCAGGGAGCCGGTGAAAGAACCGTTGCAAACAGGTATCAAAGCAATCGATGCCATGATCCCAATCGGCCGTGGCCAACGCGAGCTGATCATCGGTGATCGCCAAACAGGAAAAACAGCAATTGCCATTGATACCATCATCAATCAAAAGGAATTTTACAAGGCAGGAAAACCTGTTTACTGTATATATGTGGCGATTGGACAAAAAGCGTCCACCATTGCCGGCGTGATGAAAACTTTGTCTGACAATGGCGCGATGGATTATACCGTGATCATTGCAGCATCTGCCTCGGATCCAGCTCCGTTACAATTCTATGCCCCGTTTGCCGGCGCTGCGATCGGAGAATATTTCCGTGACACGGGAAGACCCGCATTGATCATCTATGATGATTTGTCAAAACAAGCTGTTGCTTACCGTGAAGTTTCGTTATTGCTTCGCCGCCCGCCCGGCCGTGAAGCATATCCCGGTGATGTGTTTTATTTGCACAGCCGCTTATTAGAGCGCGCTGCAAAAATTATCAGCGACGATAGTGTTGCCAAAAACATGAATGACCTTCCCGAAACGCTGAGAGATAAAGTAAAAGGAGGAGGATCATTGACCGCTTTGCCGATCATTGAAACGCAGGCGGGCGATGTGTCGGCTTATATTCCGACAAATGTGATTTCCATTACGGATGGACAAATCTTCCTGGAAAATAATCTCTTCAACTCCGGTATCAGGCCGGCTATCAACGTAGGTATTTCGGTTAGCCGTGTGGGTGGTAATGCGCAGATCAAATCGATGAAAAAAGTGGCCGGAACATTGAAACTCGATCAGGCATTATATCGTGAGATGGAAGCGTTCGCGAAATTCGGAGGTGACCTCGATGCTGCAACCAAACTTGTGTTGGATAAAGGTACACGCAACGTGGAAATCCTGAAACAACCTCAGTATTCACCGGTAGCAGTCGATAAACAGGTTGCGATCATTTACCTCGGAACACAAGGTCTATTACGCGAAGTGGCTGTTAAACATGTGAAGGCTTTTGAAGAACATTTCTTAATGGAAATGGATAACAAATTGCCGGACGTCATGGCCGAATTTAAGAAGGGTAATTTGCCCGACGAAGGCGTTAAAAAAATGGTGGCGCTGGCGAGAGAGCTGATGCCACAGTACAAATAGCAGGTTCCCGATTGGTTGATGGGTCGATTGATTGAGTGATAGATTGATCGGATTATAAACGACGATCTTTCAAATTCTGAATCAGTCAGCCGGTCAACCAATCGACTCAACCGTCCGATATCTCCATAAAACTTCAACGTTTTCAAAAATATTTTCAGGAACACTTGCATTATTCAAAAACGCTTGCAATATTTGTGTCACAATCACACACGTACCCAATTTCCTGATTAACTCCACGGTTCCAATTTTCCTTTAACAATTATTTGTTTTCACTTTTATATTTTCATCTCCAATTCCGGCGAAGAATATTGATTCGTATTCTCCAATAACTATGGGCACTACAGTAACTATTAATCCCGACTCCGTAAAACGACTTTATGAACGAACTGTACTTACGCCCTGTTCCGAACAGACTATCGGCAGTTGCCCGGACTGCAGGTTTGCCGGTTCTTCTTTTACTCACTTTCTTTTTTTCAAACGCGCAAACACTGGTTCCTGAACTGATATTTACACACGCACAACTAAAGACCGGTTATGGTGCAAAGCCTGCCGGTGCGGATGGTGCCGTTTATATTTTTCAAAATGTGACAAGCGATGTAGATGCTATTGTAACGATAACAGGAAGAAGCAGCAACAAGGTTACACTTTCAAACATCGATTTGACGGGGCCCGCCGAGGATCCTGCAAACGGAACCGGTTATGATAACGCATGGCAGCCAAGAGTTGCATACAACGGCGGAAACGCGTCAGCGAATACGAGTTGGTGGATGGAGTTCCAGGTTTCGTTTGCACAACACATGGATCATACGCCAACTTCAGTGAACCAATTTTATGTGACAGGACTCGATGTGGACGGTGATGGACAAAACCTGCATGAATATCTCTGCTTTTACAAACAACAGTCATATACGCTCGAACAAAATTCGGATATCAGTCCGGTTTCATTCACCGGTTGTATCTCTGATGCCAGTGTTACCGGCCGCGAGTATAATGGTCCTTGTAAAAATTATCCAAATATAACACCGACGGCAACGGACGTCATGGTAACAAACTACTATTCACATGTGAACAGCTTCGTCGTAAGAATCGGTGCGAAAACGGGCAACACATCATCCAATGCAACGGACCGGATGAACGCCTTGTGGTTTAAATCATTTACCTATAACGTTCCGGTTGTAAGCACCCTTCCGCTCACCCTCGTCGCATTCAATGCACAGAAGCAAAACTCAGACGTAACACTGCAGTGGTCAACCGCTATGGAAAAGAACATGAGTCATTTTACAGTGCAACGTAGTATTGATGGTGACACATTTGACGACGATGCGATTATATTTTCCGAAGGCAATAGTGAAATACGTAAGGACTATAATTATAAAGACAAGATCAATGGCTTGCCAGGGCATCTCGTCTACTATCGCCTGAAGATGGTTGATATGGATTCAAAGTACCGCTACTCAAAAATGGTTGTGATCCGGCTGGGGAACGAAGAGCAAATGAATGTGCTTGTTTTCCCAAATCCCACCAGTCATGAACTACGCATAACCATACCCGTGAATTGGCAAAATAAAACGATCGCATATAACGTGTACAATACGAATGGTATCCTGGTGAAACAAAAGATCAGCAGCAATGCAGGGCAAACCGAAATTTTACCGGTTGCAGATTTGCCCGCAGGAATTTATATCATCAAAACAGGAAATGGAAGTGAAACAACGGTACAGAAGTTCGTCAAAGGTTAATTGCAGACGGTTTCGAAAGTGCCCTTGTAAAGTGTTACGCTGACGGATATATGAAGTTGAGTGAAATTTTAGATCGCCCTGTACAGACTGTCAGATGAATGGAATTAAAAACAGAAAAATATTAAGGTTATTCGCGATGAGCGCTAAGAGTTTAGTTTTAAAGGGTACGATCAACAACGGCCGGGCTTTTCTAAGCCTGGCTTCTTATCACAGATCTGCGGATTTTTATGCATTTCTTTAAACTATTCGAAATGATCGCGTCTAATATCAAATCATTATAGCGGGCAAGACCGCATGCAAGAGTTTAGTTTTAAAGGGTACGATCAACAACAGCCGGGCTTTTCTAAGCCTGGCTTTTTTAATTGCGGATTGGGGGAGTGGAGCGGATTTTCGCGGATGTTCAGCGGCGTGGATATTGAGAATTGGAATGAATATTGAGAATGGATATTCCACGATGCATGCTCCAACTCAAGAATCCGCGAACATCCGCTTCACTCCGCCAATCCGCGATTATTTTTGGTTTGCATTATAAACTACTTTACATTTGAGACATAAATCGATCTTGTGAGAAAAATGTATTTGTTGCTGGCTGTTGTTTTCCTGTATGTGAAGGTCTGCGCACAAACAACGCTGAGCGGAAAAGTAAAAGATGCGAAGGGTCATCCGGTGCCCGGAGCCAGTATTGCTTTAAAAAATACTTACGACGGAGCAACCTCTGATTCCACAGGCTCTTATAAATTCACGACAGCAGAAAAAGGTGCGCAATCCTTATTGATCACTTCAGTCGGCTATAAACTGGCAGAACAGGCCGTTCAATTAACAGGCGGCAATTTGCATGTCGATATCACACTAAAAGAAGAACCCAACGAATTGCGTGCTGTCACCATCACCGCCGGATCTTTTGAAGCAGGCGATTCCAAACGGGGTGCCGTAATGAGTTCACTTGACATCGCCACGACGGCGGGATCAAACGCAGATATTACCGCTGCACTCAAAACACTTCCGGGAACACAGCAGGTCGGCGAACAGGAAGGCTTGTTCGTACGTGGTGGTGCAGGATACGAAACGAAACAATATATCGACGGTACGGTCGTCAACAATCCGTATTATACCAGCGTACCCGATATCGCGCAACGCGGCCGGTTTTCTCCTTTCTTATTCAAAGGAACGGTGTTTAGTACCGGTGGATATTCGGCGTTGTATGGACAGGCATTATCATCGGTTGTATTGTTGGAGTCGATTGATTTACCAGAACGATCAGAAGTAGACGCTTCTATTTCTCCTCTAGTGGTCGGTGTCGGAACGCAACAGCTTGCAAAAAATAAGAAATCTTCTTTTGGAATCACATACAATTATGTAAACGTTGGGTTGTATTTCAGCGTCGTAAAACAAAGACCCGATTATTTCAACATACCGCAATTTCATTCGGGCGACGCCAATTTCAGGATCAAAACCAAAAGCGGTGGCATGATCAAGTACTACACAACGTTTGGATACAACGATCTCGGTTTGCGCAGAGCAGATGTCGACAGTCCTTACTTGAAAAATGCATTCGATATAACAAACCATAACTGGTATAACAATCTCAGCTGGAAGGAATATCTATCGAAGGGGTGGAAAATGAATATCGGCCTGAGTTATAGTACCAATCGCGACAATATCCGGCAACAGGTCCAAGATCAAAATAATCAACCTAAACAATTTGATAGTTCCGCATACTGGATGCAATTCAAAAATTTTACTCTGAACAGCAGGCAGGACCTGTCGCAGATAAAAGCTGTCTTTGAAAAAAAATTGGGGGGACTCAGTGCAATCCGGTTTGGTGCAGAACATTGGTACGCATATAACCCCGCCGTTTTCAGGGATACGCTACATAAGTTGATCGATCATTACACAGCGGCGTTTGCGGAATCAGATATTTATATTACGAACGATCTCGCTGCCAAGTTGGGGGCACGGTTCGAGCATTCTTCATTAATTAATAAATCCGATATTGCGCCGCGTGTGTCGCTTGCTTACAAAACCGGAAAAAATGCGCAGGTTTCCTTAGCATACGGGATCTTTTATCAGAAACCGGAAAACCAACAGTTGACGTATGCAACCGCATTGGGTTTTACCAGGGCCACGCACTACATTATCAATTACCAGAAGTTGACGCCTGAAAGGATTTTTCGTGTCGAAGCGTATTATAAAACCTATGATGCGCTCGTCAGAACACTTCCTTATAATTATTTTTATGCGACATATGATAATGGAGGAAAGGGTTATGCACGAGGAATTGATTTTTTCTGGCGCGATAAAAAAACGTTTAAGAATTTCGACTACTGGATCAGTTATTCCTATATCGACACCAAAAGACAATATCTGAATTATCCCTCCGAACTCATGCCGAACTATGCCGCGACGCACACTGCGTCAATCGTCATGAAGCGATTTGTCACAGACATTAAATCAGGTTTCAATGTGACTTATAGTTTCGCCACAGGACGGCCTTATTACAATTTCATGATCAACAATGGCAGTAAATATTATATCGCCGACGAGGGGAAAACGAAAAATTACAGCAGTTTGAATTTTAGTGCGGAATATATACCGAGCCTTGGAAAGAAAAATCCAAAAACGTTTATCGTGCTATTTGCCAGTGTGAACAATGTGCTAGGCTACGACGCAGTGTACGGATATAATTATTCGTTCAGCGGATTGTCGAAAGAACCCATACAACCACCCGCTAAACGCTTTTATTTTATCGGATGTTTCCTGAGCTGGGGTGTTGACAGAACACAAGATGCGATCAACAATAATTTATAAGCGATGGTTGGTTTGTAATAAACAATTTAATTGAGGTGCCGTTCATGAAACCATTTTTTATTTTGATCATTGTCTTTTCCTTCTCTCTGCTGTTAACTGCGCTCGTTTCGCGGGCGGACGTCAGTCTCAGCGGAAAAATGGCCATGTCGGTTATGCTTCTTTTTACTTCAATCGGCCATTTTAAATTTACGCGCGGAATGACAATGATGATGCCCGAACGAATGCCCGGAAAAAAAGAGATTGTATTGATCACGGGGATAATCGAAATACTCGCTGCGATCGGTATTATGGTACCATCGACTTCAAAGCTTACCGGAATTCTGCTGGTTATCTTCTTTGTATTGATTTTGCCATCGAATATTTCTGCCGCGATGAGACATGTCAATTATGAAAAAGCGGATTACTCAGGCAAAGGCATCGAATACTTGTGGTTCAGGGTGCCGTTTCAATTATTACTGATCGGCTGGGTATATTTTTTTATCATCAGGTAAACTTTTTATTTATCACTTAATTAAAAATGAGTATCATGAAAGTTTTTGTTGTTTTGAGCTTTTTGCTTTGCGCTATTTCTGTGCATGCGCAGAATGATAAATATGTCGCAGCCATGAAAAAGAATATCGACCTCTTTGATTCAGCAAAGACAACGCAGGATTTCCAGACCGTTGCTAACAATTTCGAACGTATCGGCGATGCAGAAAAAACTCAGTGGCTTCCTTATTATTGGGCAGGTTTGTCGCTCGCGATTAGTGGTTGGAGGGATCCGCATCTCGACAAGGACGCTAACTCCACGAGAATAAATTCGCTGTGCGATAAAGCAGAAGCCATCGAAAAAAATGCAGAAATATATACACTGCGGAACATGTCAGCCACGCAGCAGATGATGGTGGATCCGCAAACCCGTTGGCAAACATACGGCCAACAGGCGAGCGGCGCTCTTGAAAAAGCAAAACAGCTGGATCCAAATAATCCGCGCGTGTATTACTTGCAAGGCCAAAGTGTATTCAACACGCCGGTTGCATTTGGTGGCGGCAAGGACAAAGCAAAGCCGATTTTTGAAAAATCCATCGAGCTGTATAAACTCGAACAACCAAAGCCCTTGTATCCACATTGGGGCCGTGAACAGGCTGAAGAAATGCTTGCAAAATGTCAATAGCTATTCATTCCATCAACTTAATTTATGAACGAGAAAAATTTATCACCACAGCAAAGTTTGGAACTTCTGACCGGAATAGCGAGGCTACATAAGAGAATATTGACATCATACAAATTCAAGCACATGCAATTTCATGTTTAAGGATCTCGACCCGATATTACATTCCCAACTGAGGCTTGCAGTCGTTTCACTTCTTATCAGCGTGAAAGAAGCAGAGTTTACTTTCTTAAAGGAAAAAACAAATGCGACTGCGGGTAACTTAAGCGTACAGATCAATAAACTCAAAGAAGCGGGATATATTGATGTCGTAAAACAATTCAAGGAGAATTACCCGCAAACGATTTGTAAAATAACGCCTGCAGGTGTTAAGGCGTTCGAGCAATATGTAAAAAACTTACACACTTATCTTACTGTTCCCAGTACAGCGAAAGTATCCGGGAAAAAATAAAAGAGGCCGCTGCACTGAATATGACTTCTACTCTGTGCAACGGCCCCGGTGTAACTAAACTAAGCAATTGGTCTGACAGAAACTGCGTGACGCAGTAAAAATATGCTCTAACTTTTTTGCAATGTCATATTCATTTTTTCCCGGCTGTTGACGATGATCTCGAGATTATATAAGCCGGGTTGTAGTTGATGAGTATCTTCCAATTTATAGGTATTAAACTCATCATTTGCTTTGACCGATTTTTTCATGATCACATTGCCGGTTTTATCGGATAATTTCATCACAACGTACGAACGTGTTTTCACCTGCACATTGACCAGGATATCGTTGGCTACGGGATCGGGCGTGATGCTTAACGAAGCTAAGTTTCTTGTATTATACATGCGCGTGATAAGGACCTTTGAATAAGTCGCTTCACCTTTGTCGTCAATCTGTTTTAACCGGTAGTAGAGATCGTAATTTCTTGCTACGGTTGGACGAACGTTATCTCGGAAATAGAAAGTTTCGTTGGGAGCAGGCGTGCCGGATTTTTTTACTTCACCCACTTTTTCAAAAGTATTTCCGTCGATGCTTCTTTCAATTTCAAAATGATTGTAAGTCTGGCCCGGAATCGTGTTCCAATTCAAATCGAAAAAATTTCTTCCATAAGCTGCACTGAAGTTAACCAGGCTTCCGCGTAATATAATTGCAGAAGTTGATTTGGTGTCCAGGTTCGTGACAGTGGCGCCGGTGTCGGAGATTTTTTTGTCGGCTCTTGAGATGTTTGCGAATACCCCTGACATAGTTAATACAGTCGCATGTATTAACAAAATGTGCTTTGCAATGCGTTTCATTTTTTAAGTTTCTGAAGTTAATAATATGATTTAAGCACAATTGATGAGTGGGAACAATGGAGTGTGACCCGCTGTATCAATGGGGTTATTCAAAGGAGATACAAATTAAGGTTGAGCTTAAAGGGAAGGGTAGGCGATCTCAGGCTTTAGGAAGTGGATGAAATTTTATCAGAGGATGGTAACACAAGATAGACAACCGATTTAATATTTGCAATAACCGCGCGCCCTTTTTTCTATTTATATTGTGAGATTGCCAGCAACCATTTCCACCTGGAGTTTGTAATTGGTTGTAGCGATCCCACTAAAACCACATTCAATTCAGATGTCTGCCATTATCGAGGTAACAGGTTTGACCAAAAATTTCAGGGAGTCAAAAGCGGTCAGCGATCTTTCTTTTTCAGTCAATGAAGGAGACGTGTATGGTTTTCTTGGTCAGAACGGGGCCGGTAAATCAACCACGATCCGAATGCTGCTGACCTTGATAGAGCCTACCCGCGGATATATAAAGATGTTAGGGATGGACCTGCGAACCCACCGCAACGATATTCTTCGTCAGGTCGGGGCCATCATTGAAAGGCCGGACCTTTATAAATATCTCAGCGCTTATGAGAACATTTCTGTTTTCGCAAAAATGAGTGGCTTGAAAATTCCCAAAAATAGACTGATGGAGCAACTGGAACTGGTAGAGCTTGCCGATCGGGCAAAGGATAAGGTGCGGACATTTTCCCAGGGCATGAAACAACGTTTGGGTATTGCTATTGCGCTGGTCCACGACCCAAAGCTGATCATTTTGGATGAACCGACGAATGGTCTCGACCCGCAAGGCATTGCTGACATGAGAAACCTCATTATCAATCTCAGCAAAAATCATAAAAAAACAATCTTAGTTTCTTCTCACCTGTTGAATGAAATCGAAATTATGGCTAACCGGATGCTGATTATCGACAAAGGAAAAAAAATTGTGGAAGGCAGTGTGCAGGACCTTTTCGATCCGGCAAAGATGATCGTCGCATTTCAAACGATGTGTCCGGATAAAACGATGCAGACAATCATGTCGACCAAATGGAAAACTTCTTTCCGACGCTGCGAGGACGACAGATTTATATTTGAAATGAGCAAGAGCAATATTCCGGAATTAAATAATGACCTGGTGAAATACGGAGTGCAGGTGTTACAAATTCAGCAACGCTATTCCCTCGAAGAATATTTTTTATCTCTTACGACAACGCAACCCCATGAGGCAACTTCTGAAAATTGAGTTGTTTAAAATTTTCCGGCGGCCGCGGACTTTTATCAGTTTCGGCGCAATTGCCGCAATTATATTGATCATCCAATTGGGCCTTAAATTCGATGGCAGATCTTATGTGGAATTGATGATGGGAGATATTTCGGATTCGTTCGAAATCCCTTATGACATGGTGTTAAACGGTTATTTCATTGCATTCGTTATACTCAACGCCATTTTGATTCACGTCCCCCTTCTCGTTGCCCTGGTAGCCGGCGACGCTATTGCCGGAGAAGCGAATATGGGAACCCTTCGCCTGGTGATGACCAGACCTGTGAGCCGAACCGAATTCATGCTCGTAAAGTATTTTGCTTCGGTTATCTACACCGTTTTGTTATTGCTGTGGATGGCGCTGCTGGCATTGTTGGTGAGTATTTTTTTCTTTGGGACCAACGACGTGATCATTGCACGTAACGATGTCATGGAGCAAATTCAAAAAGCGGATATCCTATGGCGTTATATATGCGCATTCGCTTTTGCGGCCGTCGCCCTGAGCACGGTTGCAGCGCTGGCGTTTCTTTTATCGGTTTTTGCAGAAAATTCTATCGGTCCGATTGTGGCTACGATGAGTATTGTAATAGTGTTGACAATACTTTCAGAATTAAAAATTCCAATGTATGATAATACTGTAAAACCGTATTTATTTACGTCGCATATGCTGGGATGGAAAGGTTTTTTTTATTCGAAAACCGGGCCTGATGGATCAGTAATTTCCGGATCGATTGAAAACCTTCCGGCGATACTTCGGAGCGTTGGTATTTTATTTGTTTATATTCTTGCCTTTGTTACAACCGCTATTTGGATATTTAGAAAAAAAGATATTCTAAGCTGACACGTATGATCAAACATTTCAAAAAATCAGTTTTATCGATCGCATGTATATTTTCCGTATTTGTTGTCGTTGCACAGGATATGTCGCCGCTCGTACAGAAAATCAGGGAAAAACTCGAACAGGTGAATAGTTATGAGGCGGACGGCACCATGAAGACAAATGTAAATTTCCTCAAAGTGCCACAGGCGAAAGTGAAAATATATTTTAAAAAGCCCGACAAACTAAAAATAAAAAATGAAAACGGAATTTCGTTCGTACCGAAATCGATACTGGATATTGGATTACACAGTTTGCTAAAAGGGAGTTTTACCGCGCTCGATGCGGGCTCAGATAAAATCGATAATAGTCCCGTGAAAATAATCAAATTGATTCCGATTGATGACAACAGTGCAATCGTCTTATCGACCCTGTATATCGATGTAGAACATTTAGTGGTCCGGAAAGCAAAGATCACCACCCGCGAAAGCGGCACCTATGAATTAGACATGGATTACGGGAAATACATAAACTATGCGCTTCCCGACAAAATCATCTGCACGTTTAATATCAAGGATTATAAATTGCCGAAGGGTGTAACCCTGGACTACGACGATGGCAGTAAAAAGAAACCCACCGAAAAAATGCAGGACAAAGGAAAAGTGGAGATCACGTATCATTCGTATGCCGTCAATAAAAACATTCCCGATTCTATTTTCTGATATTCATATCTTCTCCCATTTTACATATCCAAGACACAACTCATCAGGCGACAAATCCGGTTGAGGAGAAACAGTGATCGTATATTTCTCTTTTAATTTATCTGGCAGAATATCTTCAATCTGATAAATATCATCTACATCGATCCCGTATTTATCATCAATATGCGAAACGGCGCCGCCTTCAAAACCTGTATGGATATAAAATGAAGTTTGTTTGGCAATTTGTATCGCCTTTCCTTTGTCATCCGCAACAGCCAAAATCTTATAATGATACTCTTCAAATTCGTTCCGCTTATATCCGCCAAGATTTATAAAGAAAAGTTTTTGATGTGACGTCTTTTGGCTTGAACGTTCGCGGGGAACAGCTTCTATACGGAATCCATCAACACTGGTCACTTCGCGCCATGCATCTATATGAATTTTTCCTTCTGCCTCCGGCCAGAAATCGAGGATATCTTGTTTCAGGTCACCGAGTGTGTTGCCGATGCCAAAAAAAATGTCGTGCTGCTCGGTATGCCTCCCTGTAGGTGTGCAGCCGAGAAGGATCATGTATAATTTTGGGACGCTCATTTACTAAATGTGATGAATGTGATAAATGTGATGAATGTGACGAATGTGCTAATTATTTCGTTTAATCATCCCATTTAAATCTGCAGTCACTTTCATTCGTCACATTCATCACATTTATCACATTCGCAGTTTAGCTCTCTTCAATCTTTTCATCTTCCGCTCCGGCGAGGACAACGGAAGTCATTTTCTTGAGTGGGTTTTTATGGTTTTCCTGGAAGTCGTGTCTTCGGTTGATAATATCAATACATGCAAAAATGGAGGTGAGAAACGAAGAGGTATCGGCCTTATTTTTTCCTGCGATATCGAATGCGGTACCGTGATCCGGAGATGTCCTTACGATCGGCAACCCGGCCGTATAATTGATGCCTTCACCAATGGCGAGTGACTTGAACGGAATAAGTCCCTGGTCGTGATACATCGCCAGTACGGCATCGAACTTTTGATATTGATTTCTTGCAAAGAAAGCGTCTGCACTATATGGGCCGAATACAAGCATATTATGTTTCGCATCTTTGATAGCCGGCTTAATGATTTCTTCTTCTTCTTTGCCGATCAATCCTTCGTCACCTGCGTGGGGATTTAAACCAAGCACAGCAATTTTGGGCTTGTCAATACCAAAATCTTTGATAAGGCTTTCTTTTAAAATATTCAGCTTTGAAATGATATTTTCCCGCGTGATATATTTCGCAACCTCACTGATAGGAACATGTTCCGTAACCAAACCTACCCGTAAATTGTCCGCAGCCATCAGCATCAATACATCCTGTACACCGAACGCATGTTTTAAAAACGGCGTATGACCTGTAAAATTAAATTCGGCCGACTGCGTATTTTTTTTGTGAATTGGCGCTGTCACCAATCCGTGAATTTTTTTCTCTTTCAAAAGTTCAACCGCCGTCATCAGCGATTTTACCGCATATTTGCCACCGATCTCCGTCAGTTGGCCCGGAGTAATGTTCACTTCTTCTTCCCAGCAATTATATATATTTACCTGTTTAGGGTTGATGCGCGTAAAGTCCTTGCTGCTTTGATAGTTGAAATTCAGATCGGGTATCGATTTACGGTAGAAATTGATCACCTTGTTGGAAGCAAAAATAATCGGAGTGCACAATTCAAGAACCCGGTGGTCGGAAAAAGTTTTGATAGCCAGTTCAATACCAATGCCGTTCAGATCGCCAATCGAAACACCAATCAAAGGCCGTTGCTGAGTACTCATAGAATTCATTTTCAGGTCATAAAAATACAATTATAAATCCGTTTGCATGCGGTGGGATGGTTTATTTTTGTATGTGTACCCGGCATCCTAACCACTCATTCATGAATCAACAGCGTTTAAGTTTAAAGAAATCGTTGGGACAACATTTTTTACGGGATGAAAACGTCTGTCGTAAAATCGTAGCAGCTTTGCAGGAAAACGAGTTTAACCGATTGCTCGAAGTTGGACCGGGAGGCGGCGCACTCACCAAATATCTTTTAGAAATTGAGAATATTGAATTCAAAATTGTCGAGATAGATGACGAAAAAGTCGATTTTCTCCAAAAGACTTATCCGGCTTTAGAAGGAAAGATCATACATGAAGACTTCCTCGAAACGGACAAACCATTCGATGGAAAATTTACGGTGATCGGAAATTTTCCATACAATATTTCGTCACAGATCCTTTTTAGAATCGTGGACTGGAAAGAAGATGTCGGATGCATGATTGGAATGTTTCAAAAAGAGGTTGCGTTGCGCGTTGCTGCCAAAGAAGGGAGCAAAATTTATGGCGTATTAAGTGTATTGATCCAGGCTTTTTTTTCAGTAGAATATTTGTTTGAGGTCAGTGAAAAATCTTTTACACCGCCGCCCAAAGTGAAGAGCGCCGTGATCCGCCTGTTGCCCAGGTCGCAGCCATTGTCTTTAAAAAGTGAACAAAATTTTTTCCTGTTAGTAAAAACAGCCTTCAACCAAAGAAGAAAAACACTGCGTAATGCGGTTAAAAATCTTTTTGACGAAACAATTTTACGACAGCCGATTTTTCAAAAGCGTGCAGAACAATTAGATGTTGATGATTTTGCACGACTGACCTGGAGCATGAAATGACTCAGTATACAAAGAAAAAATAATGAAGAAAGTTATTATTACGGCTAAGGTTCATGATTACCTGATTCAAAGATTATCGCTGCAGGGTTACACAGTTAAACATCTTCCTCAAATTACTTATGAAGAACTATTCAAAGAAATAGAAGATGCCGAAGGGTTGATTGTAACTACCCGGTTAAAAATTGATAAAAAAATTATTGATGGCGCACCGCGATTAAAATGGATTGGCAGATTGGGGAGCGGCATGGAGTTGATAGACGTCGCGTACGCTGAATCGAAAAAAATAACCTGCGTGAGTAGCCCGGAGGGGAATCGAAACGCAGTCGCCGAACATGTTCTGGGATTATTATTAAATCTCATGAACAAGATCGACTCGAGTTACCGTGAAGTGAGGGACGGAAAATGGATCCGTGATGCAAACCGGGGAGTGGAACTGACAGGCAAAACCGTAGGAATTATCGGTTTCGGAAATACGGGTGGGGCCTTTGCCCGGTTATTATCTGCATTCGATACCACGATACTGGCTTATGATAAATACAAATTCGATTTCGGAAAAGGCCGTATCAAGGAAGCTAATATGGAACAGTTATTCCGTTATGCAGACGTTATCAGTCTCCACGTACCACTGACCGACGAAACCTTTCACCTGGCGAATGATCATTTCTTTAATGCACTTGAAAAAAAACCTTATTTCATCAACGCGAGCCGGGGGAAAGTCCATGACACATCCGCCGTTATTAATGCGTTACAAAATGGCCAGATTGCGGGTGCCGGCCTGGATGTCCTCGAAAATGAAAAGCTGGAAACGTATACGGCCGCTGAGAGATCCCAACTCGATTTGCTGCTGGCTCAACCCAATGTAATTGTTACGCCGCATATTGCCGGGTATAGCCATGAAGCCTTTTATAATATGGCCAAAATTTTGCTGGATAAACTCGGAATCTGATTAAAACCAGGGCGGTTCGTGTTATAAAAAAATCTATCTTTGCATAAATAGTGCAACGCTTCAATCGGTATTGAGGCGTTGTATTTTTTTTCTTATTCGTAAACAGAGAAAAGGAGGTAAATATGAGTGCGTTCACTTATTTAACCAGGGAAGCACTGGATCAACTGAAGGCAGAAATTCAGAAACTGAAAACTGTTGATCGTCCCGCCGCCTCACGTGCGATCGCAGAAGCAAGAGAAAAGGGAGACCTGCGTGAGAACGCAGAATACGATGCTGCCAAGGAGACACAAGGACATCTGGAGGCAAAAATTCAAAAGCTCGAAGGTGAACTGGCAAATGCCAGGATCCTCGAGGAAGGCAGCATAGATACCAGCAAAGTGTCTATACTGACAAAGGTTACTCTTACCAATCTCAACAATAGGAAACAGGTAACGTATTATCTTGTTTCTGAAAAAGAAGCGGATTTAAAATTGGGCAAAATTTCTGTCACCTCCCCAATCGGAAAAGGCCTGCTTGGAAAACAGGTAGGCGAGGTTGCAGAAGTACAGGTACCCGCCGGACTACTTAAATTCAAAGTGGAAAATATTTCCCTGTAAAAAAATTCGCTCATCTTGTTCGATACCCCACAATTTGTGGGGTTCTTTCTTTATAGCCACTTTTTTTATAGGATTTGTGTAGAAATTGAATTGGGTGGCCGAACCGTTTTTTGCGATAATTTCGGGCTGATATAAATCGATTTATATGACGATATTTTCGAAGATTATTTCGGGCGAAATTCCGAGTTATAAGATAGCGGAAAACGAAAAATTTTATGCCTTCCTGGATATATTCCCATTGCGTGAAGGACATGTACTCGTCATTCCTAAAATTGAAGTCGACAAGTTTTTCGATATACCTGATGATTATTTACGTGAGATGTTGGTTTTTTCGAAGCCAATCGCACACGCCATTGAAAAATCGTTTGCGTGTAACCGTTGTGGAATGGCAGTGGTCGGACTAGAAGTGCCACACGCTCATCTTCACCTGGTTCCTATCAATGATATCGATGACCTGAATTTTACGAAAGGAAAAATAAAAGTTACGCCTGACCAATTAAAATCTGCGCAGCAAAAGATTATTGCCAGCCTGTAAAATCATTTTAGGGCGATTGTTTGAAGTCGATCGGCTAACTGAAATTCGTCATAGAACAGTGCCGGGTAACTTCTTCAACTATCAACTGGATTCCTCAATCCTTATGAACTAATATCACATCGGCTTTACTCTTCCCGGGTTTTTTGAAATAAATTCTGTCCAGCCATTGATTTTTTTGTGCCGCGATTTTACCGTAGTAAACTGGAAGTGATGACACATTGCAACGGCAAGTGCGTCGGAGGCGTCATAGTAATTGATTTCATTTTGCAACTGCAGCAAATGCCGGAGCATTTTCCAGACCTGCTCTTTGCCGGCATTTCCGTTACCGGTAATAGATTGTTTTATTTTTTTGGGAGAATATTCCGTTACCGGGATCCCCGCATGCATGGCCGTTGCAATGGCGACGCCTTGTGCGCGTCCAAGCTTCAGCATGCTTTGCACATTCTTTCCAAAAAAAGGCGCTTCAATGGCCAGCTCATGAGGATGAAAAATTTCGATCAGCTGACTGACCTTTTTATGGATGAGTTGTAATCGCTCATACGTGTCTAAAGAAGCGGCAGCCAATTTAAGAACATTCATTTCGAGTAACGCAATATGATTGCCGCTTACTTCAATAATGCCATACCCCATCAGTACGGTGCCGGGATCAATCCCCAAAATTATTTTCGCAGTGTTTTGCAACAGGAGAATTATTTTTGATCACCAATCGTGATCATAAACAAAAATATCAAAATAATACTCAACTATGTCGTAGGTCCGCTGGTATTCCTCTTTCTTTTTTATTCCATTTATAAACAAATACGCAAAGAAGATGATTGGCAGGAATCCTGGCACCAGATCACTTCGGCACTTGCCGGACCTCAGCAGTGGAAATTATGGCTTACCATTTTGTTGATGACAGTAAATTGGGGATTGGAAGCAAAAAAATGGCAACTGTCCATCCGCGAGCTGCAGCAAATATCTTTTATCAAAGCATTTGGCGCCACATTCTCCGGAATTACGATTGCATCGTTTACCCCTTACCGCGTGGGTGAATATATGGGACGCATGCTGTACATCGAAGAAGGAAAAAGAGTTCGTTCCATATCACTGACCATCATCTGCAGTATGGCTCAATTCCTCGTTACAATGATAGCCGGCTCTGTTGGCCTGCTCTATTTCAAAAATTTTGTTTCAGTGCAAACGATGTCGGGAAAAGATTCGTTCATGGCGGGTCTCACAGTTGTCCTGACGATTGTGGTTATAATAGCTATCAGCGTTCTCTTTTTTTATTTTCGTTTGTCCTCGCTGGTAAGAGTGCTTGAGAAATTAAAATGGAACAAAATTCTCAACCAGATTAAAGTGGTGGGCGATGTTAAATTAACTATTCTATTCAATATTTTGTCCTTATCTTTTGCCAGGTACGTGGTATTTATTCTACAGTATTATTTACTGTTTTCTCTTTTTGGCGTGTCACTGACATTGGGAGAAACATTTGCAGGGATAAGTACAATGTTCCTGGTGATGGCGGTGATCCCTTCATTCACGTTCTTAACGGACTTGGGAATAAGGTGGGAGATGGGAATAGAAATCATTCATGTATTTAAGCCCGATGCAACCGGCATTTTCGCCGTTTCATTAGGAATATGGTTAATTAATTTGGTAATGCCGGCTTTGATAGGGAGTTTACTAATTTTAAGGATCAAATTATTCAGAAGCTGATGAAAGTTTTTACTTCGATAGGTATTCTCTTATTGCTTGTAATATCCTTACCCATCAGGGCAGGTGATGAGTTTTGTGGTGTTACGAACAAGGCTTTTTCCGCAAATGAGTCTGTTACATTTAAAGTGTATTATACGCTGGCTGGTGTTTATATAGCTGCTGGTGAGGCAGTCTTTACAACACAACTCGAACAGCTTAATGGGAGACCCGTTTACCATATCACGGGTGCCGGCAAATCAAATAGTTTTGTCGACAATTTTTTTAAAACCCGTGATAAATATGAGACCTATATTGACACGGCCACGTTGCAACCACTAAAGTTTATCCGGAACGTCGACGAAGGTGGTTATAAGAAATATGAAAATGTAAGTTTTAATAAAACCACCAACACAGCAGTCACCACAAACGGTGTTTTCAAAGTGCCCGATTGCGTCCAGGATGTAGTGAGCGCAATTTATTACGCACGCAATATTGACTTCAGTAAGATGAAAATGAACGATACGCTGCCTTTCTCCATGTTTTTGGATAACCAGGTTTACAGGTTGTATATCCGGTACCTCGGCAAAGAAACGCTAAAGACCAAGTACGGCAAATTCAAGACAATTAAGTTCAAGCCACTGCTGATCAAAGGAACCATTTTTGAAGGCGGCGAAAAAATGACAGTTTGGGTGAGTGATGATGCCAATCATATCCCGGTTCACGTCGAAAGCCCGATCAGTGTCGGCAGTGTAAAAGTAGATATGATGGATTTTCGAAACCGGCGGTCCCCGCTAACTTCGTTGCTGGATGTCCGTTAGCATCTAAAGATCGCTCAACACTTTTTCCATTTTCATACTTCTTGATCCCTTGATCAGAATATATGCGTCGGTGAATTTTTGTTGACGGAACCATTCGCCGGCCTGCGCCGAATTTTCGAAACGATGATAAGGATGATTAATTTTTAAAAAATCTCCTCCCACCAATACGACCTCTTTCCATGGATGTTTTTTAATAAGCGCGAGAATGTTCTCGTGTTCCTGCAAACTTTCGGCTCCGAGTTCTGCCATGCCCCCCAGTATCAAAACTTTATCCTTTACATGGAACCTCGCGATGTTTTCGATGGCAGCTCTCATGCTTGTCGGATTCGCGTTGTACGCATCCAGGATAATTTTGTTGGAATTCACTTCAATTAACTGTGAGCGGCTATTGGAAGGAAAATAATTTTCGATTGCCTTCTTTATTTTTTCATTGGGAACATTAAAATAATGTCCCACTGCAACAGCCGCCAGAACGTTTGGAAAATTGTAATCGCCCGTAAGTTTGGTTGAAATGTTTTTTATTGAAATTTGTCCGCTGACATCAACAGAAAGATAGGGATCGCTTTGATAAATAGATCCGAGTATCATTGCATCTTTTGTTCCGTAACTAATAATAGTTGAAATCCCTTTGCTCATTTCTCTTAAGTAGTCATAATCCCACATGACGAAAGCGGTTCCTCCGTGACTTCGTAAAAAATCATACAGTTCTCCTTTTCCTTTTTTAACGCCTTCAACACCGCCAAATCCTTCCAAATGTGCTTTACCGACGTTGGTAATCATTCCATGGGTCGGTAATGCATATTGGCAATATCCTTCTATTTCCTTCTGATGATTTGCGCCCATTTCAATCACCGCGATCTGCGCGTCCCTTTTTACTTTAAGAATTGTCAGGGGAATCCCGATATGATTATTGAGATTCCCTTCCGTTGTGTAAGTTTTTAAAGACGAAGAAAGAACAGCGTGAATCAATTCTTTTGTCGTTGTTTTCCCGTTGCTTCCGGTGATGGCTAAAAATGGAATGGTAAATTGCTGGCGATGATGTTTCGCCAGTGCCTGGAGCGTTCTCAAAACGTCATCGACCAAAATTATTTTTTCAGATGAATTTCCATCAGTCTTTTCGTCGGCAATAGCATACGCCGCGCCCTTTTCTATCGCTTGTTGCGCAAACAGATTGCCGTTAAAATTTTCTCCCTTCAATGCAAAATAGATCTCATTCTTCGCCAGTTTCCGCGTGTCGGTCTGGATCGATGGGAACTGTTTATAAATAGCATATAAATCTTCGATGCTTATCATAGGAAACAAACCTAAGAAAATATGAAATAGGAAAATGAAGAGAAATAAAAAAAGCCATCCGACGGCGGATGGCTTTTTTGTGAAATGATTTTATTTTATTGCTTACGCACGTTTTGTTTTCTTTGTTTGTAACTAATACCTGTTTTACGTCCGTTACCTGCAGCGCTACCTACGCGGTCCATTGCGCAACGGAAACCAACGGTACTACTTGCCTGGTCTTCTTCCATGAAACGACGTGTGCCAGGGCTCAGCCAATAAGCGCGATCGTTCCAGCTACCGCCCTTGATCACTCTTGATTTGTCGCTGATCAAAGTGGTTTTTCCATATCCATAGCTTACGCCGGCAATTAAAGAGTCACCATCCAGGTAATTGATCACATCACCCTTTTGATAGTTACGACGGCTTTTGCTTTCTTCATCCGTGACGGCACGATATTTAATTCTTCCGAGACTATCCCTTTCGGCCTTGTTCTCTTTGCCCATATCAATAGTGCTGAATTTATTACCACGGAAAGGAGCAACATCATCAACGTCCTGCGGAGAAAGCGGACGGAAAACGTCCTCAACCCACTCGCTCACGTTACCGGACATGTTATATAATCCGAAACCGTTTGGATAAAATGAAGTAACTGAAGAAGTATATACTGCGTTATCGTTCAAACCACCCGCAACTCCCATGTTATCGCCGGATCCACGTTTGAAATTGGCGAGGAAGGTACCTTGCCAGCTTCCGCGGCGCTCATCGCGCAAGCCATTTACGTTTTGACTCCAGGAATATACTTGTTTGTTTGCGATTAATTCTTCACCACGCTTGCTGTCTTTTGAACTCGGCAAAGGATTTTGATTGATATAACCCAATGCGGCATATTCCCATTCTGCTTCAGTTGGCAGGCGGTAGTTCGGTAACAGGATACCATCTTCAAATGTCACCTGAGTACGTGGAGTACCGTTTGGATTTTTTAATGGGTTCTTTTTTGATTTGGCAGCAGCGCCGGGCGTAGGCTGGTATTCTCCCAACAGATAAGCTTTTGTGTTGAAATTTTCCTGACCCAGTCCCTGAATATTCTTCAAAGAATTTTTGTTGATAAACTGCCTGTCAACAAGTGCTTTTTCGTTTACGCGGTCACTTCTCCATAAACAGAAGTCGTGTGCTTGTCTCCAGGTCACACCGACCACAGGATAATAATTATAAGAAGGATGGCGGAAATAATATTCGACCAGCGGTTCATTATACGCGAGCTCGCTTCTCCACACCAGTGTATCCGGCAAAGCTCCGGTACGAACAGCCTGGAACTCGTCGCCATCAAACACGTTGTTGATCCAATACAAATACTCACGGTAATGCACATTCGCTACTTCTGTTCTGTCGATATAAAACGAGTTGACAGTTACACGACGGGGGATGTTGACCCAATCACTCATCACGTCTTCCTCAGTAGCACCCATGGTAAATGTACCGCCCTGCACAAATACGAGGCCCGGACCGGTACGTTGTTCCTTTTCCTTGGATACCTGGAAGCCGCCCATGTTTTTGTCGTTGTAATTCCAACCGGTGACATCCGAAGATTCGCTTTTTTTACCGAATAGTTTACCGTTTTTACACGAGGTAACCAGTGCGGCGCAAGAAGCCAGGATAACTAGATTTTTCAAATTCATATAAAATCGCTTTTAAAAAAACCGAGATGTAAACTCTAGAAACGTGTCGTTCAAACAAATATTGTTGGTGTCTGCGTTGGTTATTATCCTTAGTACGCAGGTTTTGCGAATATAGTTACTTTCATCAGAAACTCGTTCAGTACAAGTCCCCCTTCTTCATAGGAAACTTTCTATTGCCATCCTTTCAAATGCCTGCTTATGAACGAATTATTCTGAGTCGATAAAAATAAACGCGCCAGTTCGGCCACTATTTTCATGCAAGTCCGATGCCGGAAAAGATTGTAAAAAAAATGTGAAAAAAATATTTTGCCGGAAGGCGCTTTTTTACAGGATTTGAACGCCCCCCATAAATTGAAAATTCAGATGTTTTTTGGGCAATAAACGTCCTTGTAAGCCGTTGTTGAACAGGAACTGACTGCCTATAGTCCAATCGAAAGACTGCAAAAAATAATTTATCTTATTTTTTATCCGGATATTTGAGCCGTCAATTTTCGAAGTAACTTAAAACCATAACATTAGCTTATCGATCATTTTTACATGCAACAACAATTTCGGCACTAATCATTTTACAGGCACGATTGAATGTCGCGCTGCGTGCGGTACGATTGTTGAAGTTGTTGGCAACCTTTTAAAGCTAAACTTATAATTACATGAAACGAATGTTCCTTCGGTTAACTGCTTTTGTTTTGTTTACTGCTCAAATACATTCTTTAAATGCCCAGGTCAATAAATTAAATGTTACCACGACTGCAGTTCCGTTTCTGAGAATTTCCCCCGACGCCAGAGCTGGTGGTATGGGCGAATTGGGAATCGCTACAACGCCGGATGCAAATTCTTCCTTTTACAATTTGGCCAAAACACCCTTTTCGCAATACAAAACGGGTATTGCGGCGACATATACTCCATGGTTGAAAGATCTTGGCCTGAACGATGTGTATTTATTGTCCCTGGCCGGGTATCATAAACTGGATGAATTGTCCGCCATTACAGCGTCAGTGAGATATTTTAGCTTGGGAACTATTCAGTTTACAGACTATAACGGAAATCTTACAAGTAACGGGCGCCCTCGTGAATTAGGTGTCGACCTCGGTTACTCACGTAAATTGGGTGATCGTCTTTCGATCGGCTTGGCGCTGCGCTATATCAACTCAAACCTGACCGCAGGTTATACGACGACAGGAAGTACAGCAAAAGCCGGAAATGCGGTGGCGGGAGATGTCTCGCTGTTTTACAATGCAAAAAATGAAAATGGACAAGGATGGAGCGCCGGTTTGGCCGTTACAAATCTTGGATCCAAAATAGGATATACAAACGATGCGAGTCAGAAGGAATATATACCCGCGAATCTCGGTCTGGGCGGCACCTACACAGTTGCATTCGATGAACAAAATAAATTGACGTTTGGCGCTGATATCAACAAATTACTTGTACCGTCAGCTCCGGAACTCACCGATCCGACGGACGAGCAGCAGGATTCAATCAATCTGGTCAATTACCATAATCAAAGTGTGGTCAGCAGTTGGTTTAAGTCTTTTGGCAATGGTGCAATTAATTTTTCAGTGGGCGCCGAATACGGATATAACGATCAGTTTTTTTTCCGCACAGGTTATTTTTATGAAGCGAAAAGCCAGGGCGGCCGCCAATATTTTACGTTGGGTGTCGGTATCAAATATAATGTGGTCGGTTTGAATTTTTCTTATCTAGTTCCTTCAGGAAGTGGTGTTACGCGCAATCCTTTGTCTAATACAATAAGATTCGGATTAGTATTCGATCTGGATGGAGCGGAAAAAGAGGGAGATTAATTAATACCGTTCTTAATCAAAAAGAAAATAATTTTGAAACGTCCTGCTCAACAGGGCGTTTTTATTTTTAATCATTGTTCATGTCATATCGTATTGGTTTTGGAATAGATTTTCATCGGCTTTCTGCGGGGAGGAAATTGTGGATCGGTGGCGTGCATGTGCCGCATAGTAAAGGAGCGGTTGGTCATAGTGATGCGGATGTTTTGCTCCATGCCATATGCGACGCCATGCTCGGGGCGCTCAACCTCGGAGATATCGGTATTCATTTTCCGGATACAGATCCGGCCTACAAGGATATTGACAGTAAAATTCTCCTCGAAAAAACTTTCGCACTGGTAAGACAAAAAGGATATGAAATTGTGAACATCGATTCGACCCTTTGCCTCGAAATGCCTAAAATAAAACCTTATGCCGATGATATGCGTCATGTTATCTCCGGAATTCTTCACATCGGCCCAGATGATATCTCGATCAAAGCCACGACAGCAGAAAAAATGGGATTTGTAGGAAGAGAAGAGGGATTGGTTGCGTACGCCACTGTTCTATTGAGCAAGAAATAATCAACTGTTGATTACGAACGGCGTTTTTCATCAAACGGCTTTTTGTGGGAACGCAAATTGCAATCAGAGAGAAGAAGGCATGTATCAACAATCGGTTCCATATAGTAACCTCTCATCAATATCTACGAAAATCCGCAAATCGACGATTACCTTTGCCCTATGTCAACACTAAACGTAAAAATTATTAATCAATCGGGAAACCCATTACCCGCTTATGCAACAGAAGGGGCTGCAGGTATGGATATTCGCGCGAATCTCGTCGATCCGGTTGTTTTAAAACCCATGGAGCGTAAACTGATCCCGACAGGATTATTTATCGAGCTTCCCGAGGGATATGAAGCACAGATTCGCCCGCGGAGCGGACTGGCGATTAATCATGGCATTACTTGTTTGAATTCGCCAGGAACAATTGATTCGGACTATCGTGGGGAAATTAAAATCATCCTGATCAATCTATCGCTGGACGATCACACGATTCACGATAAAGACCGGATCGCGCAAATGATCATACATAAGGTGGAGAAAGTTGAATGGAAAGAAACGGAAACAATCACTTCCACGTTACGCAACGAAGGAGGATTTGGTCACACCGGCAAATTGTAAAATATGCAAAGGATTTATGACAAGTTTTTTGGCAGCGGACAATTTTTGCTTTCAATAATAATAGGATTAGGAGCGCTGATTTTTTTCACACTTAGTTTGCCATCCTGTCGCTCGGCAAAAAAAATTCAGACGGCAATGGCAAAAAAAGATACTGTTACAAGGAGAGTCGATTCTACTGTGACTGCTGAAGATTTGAAAGCGGATTCAGTCAGGTTTATTAAAGATGCTTACAATCGGGTGCTTCAACATCATATCGACTTCAACACTTTTTCTGCCAAGGTGAAGGTGAATTATGAAGGGGCAGACGGAAAAGACTACGAATTCAATGCATTTATCCGAATGGAGAAAGATCGTATAATCTGGATTTCGATCAATGCATTGCTCGGCATCGAGGCATTTCGCGCTGTAATCACACCTGACAGCGTGAAGATCATTAACAAGCTCGAAAAAACGGTCAGTTTTCGGTCCGTCAGTTACCTGAAGGACTTAGCAAATTTTTCTTTTGATTTTCACACCTTGCAAGACCTCATCATTGGCAATGCCGTTTATCTCGACAGCAATATTTTGTTTTATACAAAAAACGAAAATGGCATTTCATTGATGAGCGTGGGACCTTACTTCCGCAATTATGTTTTATTAAACGGTAATGACTATACGCTAAAACATAGTAAGCTGGATGATATCGATATGAGAAGGGCCCGGACCTGTGATTTCACTTTCGGCGATTATGAAAAAAAGGATACCATGCTTTTTTCTACCTATCGAAAGATATCCGTGGCGGAAAAATCGAAGCTGGATATACAACTTTCCTTTAAACAATTTAATTTTAACGAGCCTTTAAGCTTTCCTTTTACCATTCCAAAAAATTATAAGCACAAAAAGGCGTTATAAAATCCGGAATGAATTGACTGATCACTTAAAATCGTAACATGCGCAAACCCCTGATATTTCTTTTTTGCCTTTTTATAGGGCTGAAGACCTTTGCTCAAACCTCAAATCAGAGCCGTGCTGACCTCGAGAAGGAAAGGGAAGCCATTCAAAAAGAAATAGAAGATGTAAAGCGTTCATTGGATGTAACGAAAAAAAATAAAAAAGAAACGCTGGGTCAGCTGGCGCTTCTGCAACGCCGGTTGAGATTAAGGCAAATGGCCATTCAAAATATCAACGGACAAATCAATTTGATCCAGAATGATATGAATCAGTCCTACCAGGAAATCCTCAAATTAAAAAAGGAACTTGACACGTTAAGAAAACAGTACGCGGAAAGTGTGGTGTATTCATATGAAAACAGAACCAACTACGATTTTCTCAATTTTATATTTGCGGCGACCAGCTTCAATGATGCGATCAAAAGGATTTCATATCTCAAATCATACCGCAACTACAGAAGCGAACGTGCGGAGAATATCAGGAACACACAGGATTTACTACAGGCGAAGATCGACGGGTTAACAGTTAAGCGAAAAGAAAAAGACGAAGTATTACAAAAACAAACAAAAGAACGGCAGGAGTTAGAGGTTGAGAAACGGGAAAAAGATGTTGTCGTAAATAAATTGCAGTCGCAGGAAAAGGAATTGAAGAAAGAAATGGCTGCCAAACAAAAACAAGATCAGAAATTGGGTGGCGCCATCGCAGCAGCTATTCGCCGCGCACGTGACGAAGCCATCCGTGAAGCAAAGAAGAAAGATGCCGCAAGAGCGAACGAAGCTGCCGCGAATGCAGCTGCTAACAAAACGACTACGCCTTCCAACAATAACCCGGTTGCATCAACGCCGGCGAAACCAAAAAATCTGACTGTCTTTACCAGTTCAGCGGATGTGGCCCTGTCCGATAACTTTGAAAAAAATCAACACAAATTGCCGTGGCCGGTAGAAGCCGGCAACATCAGCATGGCGTATGGCCCTCATGAGTACATCAAGGGCGTTAAGCACAACAATCCCGGAATCACTATTGAAACAAACGGCGGTTCAACCGTGAAAGCAGTTTTTGACGGAGAAGTGCAAAGTGTTTTCAATGTCGGAGAAGTCAGTGCGGTTATGATCCGCCACGGAAAATATTTTACCACGTATAGTAATTTGGCGTCGGTCGGCGTCTCAAAAGGCCAGCAGGTAAAAACGGGGCAGTCGATTGGAAAACTCGCGGATGCAGGTGAGCTGGAATTTATTTTATCGGACGACAAAAACCGAAATCTCGATCCTCAGCTTTGGTTGAGAAGGTGATCGTTTACAAAAATTTATTGTAGAGTGCTTCGTATTGCGGAACGATATTGTTGATATCGAATTTTTTCGCATGTTCGGCGGCGTTAGCTTTGAACTGATGAAGTATCGGTTCATTGCCGAGGATTTCGATTGCATGGCGACTCATTTCGCCGACGTCACCAACATTGTCCAGGAAACCCGTCACGCCATTCACATTTATCTCCGGTAATCCGCCAACATTGGTAGAAATAACCGGTACGCCGGCTGCCATCGCTTCCAAGGCAGCGAGACCAAAACTTTCATATTCCGACGGAAGAACGAAAAGATCTGCTACCGCAAGAATTTCTTCCATTTGTTCTTGTTTACCGACAAAACGCATGTCATCGCACAGGTTGAGGTCCCGGCATAAATTTTCCGCAGCCGGTCGTTCTGGTCCGTCGCCTACGAACAACAATTTGCTGCGAATACGCTTATTGACTTCTGCAAATATTCGCACAACATCTTCCACTCTTTTTATTGCCCTGAAATTCGATGCGTGCAACAAAATCTTTTCTCCATTCGGTGCTATCACACGTTTGAATGCATCGATCGGTTTTTTGCGAAAGCGGTTTACATCGACAAAATTGTGAATTACCTGGATTTCTTTTTTGATGTCGAAAATATGATAGGTTTCATCCCGCAAATTTTGAGATACCGCAGTAATGCCATCGCTTTGATTGATTGAAAAGGCAACGACCGGGGCAAACGTTTTATCGCGTCCAACCAATGTAATATCCGTACCATGCAGCGTTGTGATGACAGGAATTTTTTTTCCCTGCGTTTCGACAATTTTTTTTGCCATATATGCTGCCGATGCGTGCGGAATGGCGTAGTGCACATGAAGTAAATCCAGGCGGTTGTTCATGATCACATCGACCATCGTGCTTGACAGAACTGTTTCATACGGCGCATAATCAAACAACGGATAGGTAGCGACCCTTACTTCGTGATAAAATATATTTGCGTTGAATTCATTTAGCCTGACCGGTTGCTGATAAGTGATAAAATGAACCTGATGTCCTTTATCCGCCAGCGCTTTTCCAAGTTCTGTTGCCAGTACGCCGCTTCCTCCAAATGTAGGGTAACAAACAATTCCTATCCGCATAAAATCTTTTTGTTTGAGAGATCGAAGGTAACTAAACAACTTAAGAACTTGTGGGCCGGTGATATGACTCTCTGCTGATCCGGTTGTCTAACTTGCTGAAGCATTGATTTCGATCTATTAAATTAACTTAGCAAAAATTAACATACATGCATCGCATATTGTTGACAGTTTGTTCTGTTTTATTCTTTAATCTTATTCAGGCCCAGGACGATTCAATTTTTATTCGCAAACTGGCGGACGAAATTCTGACAAACAGCAAGGCATACTCAAATCTTCACACGCTAACCAAATCTGTTGGTCCGAGATTATCCGGATCTCCGCAGACTTATAAAGCCGAGGAATGGGGCAGGCAGGCGTTGACAGAAGCGGGGGCTGATAAAGTGTATTTGCAGCAATGTCAAATTCCGCATTGGGTGAGAGGGGGAAAAGACGAAGGAAAATTGATTGTTGGTGGTAAAGAAACTCCTTTAAATGTCATCGCGCTTGGAAATTCAATTAGTACCGGACCAAAAGGAATAACGGCTCCTGCTATTCTCATTAATTCATGGGAGGAACTTGAACAAAGGAAGAATGAGATCAAAGGCAAGATCGTTTTCTACAACTATAAATTCAATCCGCGCTTTATACATGTATTCAAAGCTTATGCGGATGCCAATTCTTTTCGTACAAGAGGAGCCAGCCGTGCGGCTCAATATGGCGCGGTCGCAACGGTAGTCAGATCGATGAGCGAATCGACGAATAATTTTCCGCATACGGGGGGAATGATCTACAACGATTCGTTTCCAAAAATTCCAACGCTTGCCGTTGGTTTGTTGGATGCGGATAAAATTGCATCAGCGATTCAGGAAAATAAAACCGTGAGTTTGTATGTAAAAACAAACGCGCACGCGCTGCCCGATACGATCGGATATAATGTGATCGGTGAATGGAAAGGGTCCGAGTTTCCGGATGAATATATTACTGTAGGCGGGCATCTTGATTCCTGGGACCCGGCAGAAGGAGCGCATGACGATGGTGCGGGTTGTGTGCACGCCATAGAAGTATTGCGTTCATTAAAAGCAGTAGGATATCATCCAAAGCATACGATCCGATTTGTATTATTTGCAGACGAAGAAAACAAAGGCGGCGGCTCAGCGAAGTATATCTCTGAGGCAAAAAATGAAAAGCACCTGTTTGCATTAGAAAGTGATGCCGGCGGATTTACACCGCGCGGGTTTAGTTTGGGCGCAACGCCCGATCGAATCGAAAAAGCGCGCCAATGGATTCCCTTATTACAGCCTTATGGTGTTTACGAATTTACGGCCGATGGCGGCGGCGCAGATGTCGATTCATTATATATTAAGTTGAACGTGCCCGTCGGAGAACTTGTACCCGATTCTCAGCGATATTTTGATTTTCATCATGCAGCAAACGACATATTTGAAAACGTAAATAAGCGAGAATTGGAATTGGGCGCACTTAATATGGCGGCATTCATTTACCTTGTTGATAAGTACGGTTTGTAAAAAATATCAAAGCTTAAACTCATCGTATATGAAAAAGATTTTAAGAATTTCAGGCTTTGTCATTTTGATCGCCCTTGCCATTTTTATTTACTTCCGTTATTTCTGGGTTTTTGGCGAAGGTGTAAAAGCCGGGGAATTGAATTATGTGGTGAAGAAAGGATACATTTTTAAAACGTATGAGGGAAACCTGATCCAGTCAGGTTTTAAAGGCAGTACATCCGGTACCATTCAATCATATGAATTTCGATTTTCCGTTGTCGATGAATCCATCGCTCAAAAAATGATGGCGAATAGTGGAAAGGAATTCAAACTGCATTATAAAGAATATAAAGGCACTGTTCCGTGGCGGGGAGTTACTGTTTTTATAGTCGATAGTATCTATGACATGCGCGATGCAAAGGCGGGGCCTGGGCCGTTTTAAGTTATTGTTCTTTATCGGTTCACCACTCTACCATGACAGGCGACATTGACTGGTAGAATGGATATCTGGTGAACCGGTAGCTTTATTTGTGCAAAATCTATTGAGCAATTGTCTAACCTCTACAGTGGATCAGGAAAATTGCGGGTTTTTTATTGATATTCGGAATTTGCCGTTTCCACTCGGCGACGGTTTTGGTTTGAATACTTTCCTCTTCACTGGTGATACTAACAGCCATGCATATGCGTGTAGGCGGTTTACAGGTTGCCAGTAGTGCTTCGATCATCTGGTTATTTCGATATGGCGTTTCGATGAAAATTTGTGTGCAGTCTTTTTTCAGAGATTCACTTTCCAGCTCTTTGATCTTTTTTGCCCGTTGCTGATTGTCGATGGGAAGATAACCGACGAATTGAAATTGCTGTCCGTTCATTCCGCTCGCCATCAAAGCGAGTAAAATCGCACTCGGTCCAACCAGTGGTTTTATAACTGCATGTTCTTCCTGCGCGACGGACACGAGTAACTGACCGGGATCTGCGACACCCGGACACCCGGCTTCACTGATAATACCGATCACCGTTCCTTTTTTTAATTGTTGCCTGAATTCATTTTGCAATTTCTCTTCCTGTTCATGAATGACGAACCATTCATAATCGTCAATCACAATTTCTTTGGAAAGGCTTTTTAAATATCGCCTTGCACTTCGCTCATTCTCCACAAAAAATGCCTTGCACGATCTTACGGCGTCCAGTATATACGCCGGCAGCACATCGGAAACATGTTCATCAATAAAACAGGGAATAAGGTATACTTGGACGTTAGACATGAGTTATTCCAGGTTCTGATGATATAAACTGATAGTCGCGGCAACAACTGCATACGAAGGAGCAAGTACCCAACCCAGAAACGGGATAAAATGCATCAGGTAAAATACCATTCCATTACCCATTGCCAACCCTTTACGTTTGGAAATAAAGGCAATACTTTCCGCTGGAGAGAGTTTGTGTCTTTCGCAGCTATAATCGAGCATAGAAAATCCATAATAATAACATTCGACCAAGCCCGAAATAACAGGCGTGATCCAACCCACAATGGGAACGAAGGACAAAATAAGCAGGCATACCGTGTATACTGTTTGCGAAAAACAATTTCTAAGCGCCAGGCGTATCCCACGCACCATGTCTTTTAGCATTTGAGCAGAATCGAACGGCATTTCCTTGCCTTCGATGATCGATTCGGTTTTTTCGCTGAGATAAGCAAACAACGGCGATCCAATGATCAGGAATAAATATTTGAAGAGAGAAAAATAAAAAAAAACCAGGATCAGTCGCACCATAATGCCTCCCATCACAAACAAAAAACTCAGTGCCGCGCTATGTTGTCGGTGTAACCATTTGTCGATCCCGATGATTTCGCTGAAATAAGAAACGGCCCTGTCCGAAGAATTCCAAAAAAAATACATTCCAATGCAAAAAAGGATCATATACAGGATGCCGGGTATTACAATCCACTTCCACAGAAGATGTTTGCGGATAAACATATGTGCTTTATAGAATGATTGAATCGCGATGACGATTTCCTTAAGCAAGACAACAGTTTTAAGTCAGTTTTTTAGTTTATTTGCCGGCGTTGGGATTGCATGTCAAACCTACATGAAAAAGCTGATTTGGCAAGCTTTCGGAAAATTGACATGAATCCCGCAGCTTGCATAATTTTATCACAGCTTATAATTAATAGATCAAGAGTGGCAAGATTAAAAAAATTAGAATATTCGTTTTACAACCGGGACGACGTAGTACAAATTGCAAAAGAACTTTTAGGCAAAGTGTTAGTGACAATATTCAACGGTGAGCGAACGTCAGGAAGAATTGTTGAAACAGAAGCCTATGCCGGTTCAGTCGACCGTGCTTCACATGCATACGGGCACAGACGAACGGCAAGAACGGAGGTCATGTTCAATAAAGCGGCAACTGCGTATGTGTATCTTTGTTATGGTATCCATCATTTGTTCAATGTGGTGACAAATAAAAAAGATATACCGCATGCCATCCTGGTCCGTGCACTCGAGCCGCTGGAAGGAATCGACATCATGTTGAAAAGGACTGGGAAAAAGGAATTGGATTATTCGCTGACAAGGGGGCCCGGCAATGTTTCAAAAGCGCTCGGTTTAAATACACGCCACACCGGAACTTCGCTGCTGAAAAACGAAATATTTATCGGTGATGATGGGTTTCGTATCGATCCGGACTCTATACTGAGTACCGCGCGCATCGGTGTTGATTACGCAGGCGAAGATGCAAAATTATTATACAGGTTTATCGTGAAAGGAAACAAATATGTAAGCGGAAAAAACGGTTGAGATATGGAACGAATCAACGTTGAATCACGTGAGTGATCCGTCCTGGATTTTGTTGATTGTAAAATAATCCTGATCAAAAAAATGTGCCGATTTATTAAAACTTTGGACATGGCACGCCTTTTCTTCCATCGGCAGGTCTCTTGATATAAATCAGCGAGATTTCAATACCGCCCATGCTTTGAGAGGCGGTCTTTAAAGAAGAAATATTCACATCGTAGGAAAGTCCCAATGTGAAATTATTAAAATCAAGACCGACATACGGAATAATTGCATCGGTGAGATTACTGAATCGTGCCCATGCTCCGGCGTAAAAATTGATAGGAGCAGCGTCATTATTGTTTACATTGACTGACCAGGCTCCCCCGAGCATGGCGTCTGTTGCATTAGCCTGTCTGCTGAACAAACCGCTGAAGTGAAGATAATTGGTTGTGCTGTTATCAGATAACGGGAACGAATAGCCGCCGTGCAAGGTCACCCGTGGATGCAACACATAAAAAGCGTTTCCTGTGAAAGACTCTTTTGGGCGTGTGATGTGATACATGGAAGCGCCGAAGTATAAATTATTATCGCCGTTGGTCGATCCATTGTACAGCACACCAACATTCAAATCAAAATAATCCAGGTTGACCTGGTGGCCGTCGATGGTTTCCGCGCTGGGAATTGACCAGCCACCCTGCTGGTCCAACTCGTCTTCGAAATTTAATTTCGTTCCATCGAGCCGTTTATTGGCGTAGGTTCCCTGGAAGCCGATCCCGATCGAGTTCCACCCGTTCTCATCAATGCTTTTATGATATGCGGTTGACAGAGAAATATAATTACTTGCCAAAATTCCGTTGGCTGTTTTATCTGTCATCGCCATCAGTCCGAGTCCCCATGTGTCGGTTTCGGGTAACTTATTTTTTAAAAGTCCGCCGTCTACCGAAATCGTCGATGTGATAAATGCATTATTAATGGCCGGCCATTGGTTGCGGTAATTTCCGGCGACGCGGATGACTCCGTTGAACTTACCCGTTAAGGCCGGATTCAGCGAGAGTGGCGATGCAAAGAATTGGGAAAAAGCCGGGTCTTGTGCAAACAGAGACGAATTAAGAAATGCATATAGAAAAAAAATTGATATGCAAATGATCCTTTTCATAAACAGTATGGTTTCATTTCACGCACTATGATAGCCCTAACCTACTTTGTTTAGAGCGGGTAGCGACAAACCGGTTGATTTAAGGAGTATAATCAACGGGCATTTCATGGATACCTGTCAATATATCGACTTGAAAGTAAGTAAAAAAAACCGACTAATAAAAGATAAGCCCCTAAAAATTGCTATAACTGCACTTTTGCACCAAAAGCCAGATCTCCCGCATCACCCAGCCCCGGAACGATATAGCCTTTCGCGGTGAGCTCGTCATCAACCGCCCCGCTCCAGATCTTGCAGTTAGGTTCACTCCGCTTGACATATTCGATCCCAACCGTGCAGGCAATTGCGGTGACGATATGAATTTCCTTCGGATGTCCCTCTTCGCGAAGGAATTGAATTGTTTTTACCAGTGAAGATCCAGTCGCAAGCATCGGATCGGAAATTATGACAACCCGGTCCTCAAGATCGGGGCTCGATACATAATCCAGGCTGATATCAAATGACCCGTCGCGCTTATGTTTTCTGTATGCGGAAATAAATGCGTTATCGGCCTTATCAAAAAAATTCAGCAGTCCCTGGTGAAGCGGCAGGCCCGCGCGTAATATCGTCGCCAGCACAGGTTGATCTTTCAACACCCGGCATGTTACAGATCCCAGCGGAGTCTGAATTTCTTTTTCTTCAAATGGTAAATGTTTGCTTATTTCATAGGCAGCAACTTCGCCAATGCGTTCAAGATTTCTCCGAAAACGCATCCGATCCTGCTGCACCACTTCGTCACGCAGCTCGCTGATCCAATCGTTTATTAAGGAATATCCGTGGCTCAGGTTGATGACCATAATGAAAAATTAAAAATCCGAAATTCGAAAATAAGCCGTGGCAAAACTAATTCTTAAATCCATAATCTAAAATTCTTTTCATGCTTTATAAAGTGATTGGCTTAATGAGTGGAAGTTCGCTCGACGGACTGGATATCGCATATGTCCATTTTCAGGAAACGGCCGGGACATGGACTTACGAAATTCAACACACCGCGTGCTATTCATATACCGGTGAGTGGATGGAACGATTGGAGAATGCAACATCGTTGAGTGCGCGGGAATATCAGTTACTACACGCGGCGTTCGGGAATTTTATTGGAGAACAGGTGAATCGTTTTATCGAGGAAAAAAGTTTGCAATACCAGGTGCAAATTATTTCTTCTCATGGGCACACTACTTTTCACATGCCTGAGAAAAAGATGACGGCACAACTCGGCGAAGGCGCCTCGATTGCCGCGAAAACAAATATCAACGTCGTCAGCGACCTGAGAGCGATGGATGTTGCGCTGGGTGGACAAGGAGCTCCAATCGTGCCCATCGGCGAAAAATTGTTGTTGGGCGATTATCATTTCTTCCTGAACCTCGGCGGCATCGCAAATATTTCTGCGCATATTCCTGAATCAAAAACGGCGGAAGGAAATTTTATTGCATTTGATGTTTGTCCTGCCAACAGAGTCTTAAACATGCTCGCAAAAAAAACAGGAAAAGATTTTGACGAAAATGGAAAACTGGCATCGACCGGTGTCGTCGATACATCATTACTCGAGAAATTAAATCGATTTTCTTATTACAATCTTTCTTATCCGAAATCTTTAGCAAATGAGTTTGGAACCAACGAGATTTTTCCGGTTATAGAAGCATCAGTGTTCAACGAGAGGGACGGACTGCGAACATATGTCGAGCATATTTGCATGCAAATAAAAAATGCCATTGAGAAATTACGTCAGGATTTTATATTTCCCGACGGCGAATTAAAATTGCTTGCAACCGGTGGTGGCGCGCATAATATTTTTTTGGTTGCAAGGTTACGTGAGGTCCTGCGATCGATGCAGGTGACTATTGTAATCCCAGATAAAAAATTGGTGGATTTTAAAGAAGCGCTTGTTGTTGCATTAATGGGAGCGCTGAGATGGAGAGATGAAAATACGGTGTTGGCTTCAGTGACCGGGGCCAGCAGAAGCAGCGTGGGTGGCGCGGTGTGGATCGCGGATTAACGGATTTTAGGAGGATTTAGCGATGTTTTAATGCGGGTTGTATTATTCGTTTTTTTCAGAACAAAATTTTAGAACTGAACTGATACTACGTCGAAGGGATAAATCGATGTTTTATATCAAATCCGTGAAGTCGGTTTAAATCCGCAAATCCGCGATTACAATCCGAGGACCGACTTCAGTTTGGCATATCCTGTTTTGCTGACCGGTACTTTTGCGCCGGATTTTAAAAGCGCAATATGGCTATCTTTTTCGTATGGATCGATGCGCGTTATTTGTTGCACGTTTAAAATGTATGAGCGATGCGTACGAACGAAATGATGCGGGTCCAATATTTTTTCGAAATGCGCCATGGTTTTATTTTTCAATAGAGCGCCTTCTTTTGTATGAATTTTTACATAGTCGTCGGCGGCTTCGATGAAATTTATTTCCTCCACCGGGACGATCTTTATTTTCCCGGCGATTTTTACCACCACGCGTTGATGTTGTGCCGGTGATTGCGACACCGTTTCGAGCAATTCCTGCGTATTCGTTTTGGACGCTACGGTGTTTGCCTGCTCCAGCCATTTTTGTATTGCTTTGTCAAATCTGTCCTTGCTATAAGGTTTTAGCAGGTAATCGATGGCATGACTTTCAAAAGCCTTGATGGCATATTCGTCGAATGCAGTAGTGAAGATGACAGCCGGGGGATCTTCTATCAGCTCAAGCATCTCAAACCCGTTTATTTTTGGCATTTGAATGTCAAGAAAGATAACGTCGGGTGAATATTGCTGGATGGCCTTCACTCCCTGGAAACCATCATTGCATTCTGCAACTATTTCGATCTCCGGATAATTTTGAAGATATTCTTTTACAATCACCCTGGCCAGCGGTTCATCGTCTATCAAAATTGCTTTCATTTTGTTTGCGGTATTTTCACAATTGTCGTAAATAAATTATTTTCTGCTTTCGTTATCAGCAAATCATTTCTGGCGTATAGCAGGTACAATCTTCTTTTAATTGAATTCAATCCAAATCCGGTCCCCTGTTTTGGATAAGACGTTTCCGGATCGTACGGATTTTGAACAGTGATTTGTAGCTGATTATTGATCGCACTGACTGTTATTTTAATCACGACGGCTTCAACGGTATCATACAGTCCGAATTTGATCGCGTTTTCTACAATCGGTTGCAATAACATGGCGGGCAATTTCATGTCGCTGCATGTTTCATCCTTGTTGATCTCTGTCGTCAATCTGTAACCGAAACGGACTTTTTCTATTTCGAGGTACAACAGGAGGTATTGCATTTCTTCATCGAGCCTGATCGTTTGATGTTCTTCTTTTTTCAGCGTTCCCCGCAAAAAATCGGACAGTTGTTGAATCATTTTCCGCGCCTGTTCCGGCTGCGTTCCCACTAATGCACTGATTGAATTCAAACTGTTGAATAAAAAATGCGGCTGAAGTTGTTGCCTTAGTTTATATAGTTCCGCATCTTTTGATAATTTTTCTGCGTCGATTTTTCTCTTTTGTGTTTCCTGCTCCTCTTCAAGCATATACCACAATATGCTGATGACCGTCATACATCCGATCAGGAGGAACGATACGCCAAACCTGATCCAATAAGATTTATTCACGAAGGGCAGATAAACGGCTTGTTCGTTTTCCGTAAGAAATGGTTTAATTGTCAGTTTGATTCCGGGAAGAACGAGACTGCTTAAACTCAAACTCAGAAACAACACATACCAATACAACTCTTTTTGCGGCAAATAAAACCTTAGAATATTGCTTACCATCCAGCACGCGGCAAATAGTTGAATGTTCATCACTACGCTGTCCAGCACCGCTACCTTTACCGAAAATCCGAAGTTCATGATCAGTAACGCGTGCAGGCTTGCCCACACCAACCACCATGTAAAAAATGTGTATCGAAATTTGCTTACTGATAATGGCGATCGTGCCAATGGAAACGATTTATAAAATCCCTAAATATTTGTGCGTTGTGTTCCCGAGAATATGCGCTGCCTTTTTATTCGTGAGTTCTATATACGTATCGGCATCATCTGCTTCCTGTATCCTTGAATATAATTCAGCGCCGTCTAACAAACCACTTAGTTTATATAGTTCGGCCACGTTGATGAATTTCCATTGTACCAGTTTTTCCTGTGCATTAAAAAATTCATCCTGCTCCTGCATGCCGATGCCCCGCGCTTTTTCAAATGCTTCCGATTCGTCGGAAGCTTTTATGAGTCGCAGTTGTTCGTCAAATTGTGCGGTATGGTTACCTGACCCACAAATAATTCTGAAAACAATTTTTGCTAAATACCAATTCATAGAAATCAAGTTTTGAGCGTGTAACAGTAACAGCTGGTTTCATGAGATATTAATAATTCCTGATTTCAATACCTCCGAATATTGAAGTGCCGTTTATGATTAATACTTTTTCCGCATTGGTGATTTTACTTTCCTGCCTTTTATCTTCTATATTTCCAAATACAGAAGTCATTTGAGAACGTACTTCCCAATGTGCGGGCACAATTAGTTTTGTTCCGCCCATGACTTGTGTAATATCAAGCATAGCTACCCCGATAATATCTGCCTGGCTGAGGTTGATCTCACAGCCGCCCATGAAGACAGTAATATCACCTCCTTTAAAATCTTTTGATACGATGGTTTTGTGGATTCCTCCGAACACCGTGGTGGCATCGATGAAATTTTCAGAGCTCAGGCCTCCGTGTTGCTGTTTATAATTTTCATATTCTTTCTCCCAGTGTGCATGGCCTTTCATTCTTTGCCATTCTTCTTTCTTTTGGTCATTCCAGTTTTGCCAACGGGAATCAAAACTTCTGCGCGGCCTCACCAGCAATAGAAAACCGACCAACAAAATCGCGAACGGCCATATATATCTGTGCAACGCAAAACCGGGAAGGATGTCGTCAACAAGGAATGCACCGCCGATCAGTATTAATATGGCCCAGGCGCCTCCACGAAATCCATGATTGAATCCAATAAACACACCGATCACAATTAACAGCATCTGCCATGAGAAAAGCCAGTAAGGAAGCGGCACTCCGATTTGCTGTACGATCAGGGCGGAGCCCACCACCATCAGCGTCAGGGCTACCCATACGCGGCTGTGCGAGCGGTTTATATCTTTATTTTCGTTTGTGTCCATTATCTAAATTTTTCCAAATCTACAATAGCAGTCGTCGCTATTCAAACGTATTTAGGTAATGAAGTGAGCAGAAGCGGCGAACGGCGGTGTTTTGGCGGTGAAACCTCTCCCTCGGTCCCTCTCCTGAAGGAGAGGGATGACTAAGATCGATCAGGCGCGGGTGATGCGTGCAGATATATCGAGTGCTGCATGCAGATATGTTTATGGCCGGTAGAATGTGTTCATCAACGTGAATGTATCACCGTCAAACAATCCGAGATCGCTTAATTTAAGATGTGGGATAACAAGAAGAGCCATAAATGAAAGCGTCATAAATGGGGCAGATAACAATGATCCGGCTTTTTTTGCCATCGCATCGATTGAGGTATATGCAGCGGCAACTTCATACCCGTCATCTTCACTCATAAGTCCGCCGACGGGAAGAGGCAGAATCATGTGTGATGTTTGATCAACACAACTGACACCTCCTTTTTTTTCGATGATAAGATTTACAGCGCGACAAATAAGTTCGTCGGATGTTCCCACTGCAACAATATTATGACTGTCATGTGCAACCGAAGATGCAATGGCAGCACCTTTAATACCGAAATTTTTAATAAATGCTTTGGAGACCGGCGCATCGTGATACCGGTTTACAACAACTATTTTTAAAATGTCGCGGGCGGGGTCACTCAAAATCTCTCCATCTTCGATTTTGAATGAATGGATATATTTATTCGTGATGAGTTGTCCGTCAAGCGCCTCAATAACGGGAATATTTACATCCTTTCCTGCTGTATAAACGAAATCTTCGGGAACACGTTCATGGCAATTGAAATGATTGATTGGTTGTTTGTCGGGGTTGACCGACCACCTTTTTATTAAAGATTTTCCGTCTTCTGCCACCAACAAACCCGAAATGTACGTACGGAGCACCTCGAAATTTTTTAAATCTTTTACAAGGATAAAATCGGCCGGATCATTTTTTCGCAAGAGGCCGATATCGAGTTTGTAGTGCAAAACAGGATTGATGCAGGCGGCTTTGAGTATCTTAAAAACGTTGATATTTTTTGCAACGGCCCTTGCACATAGCTGATTGATATGCCCTGCAACGAGGCTGTCGGGATGTTTATCGTCGCTACAAAACATGATTTCGTCCGGATAATCATTCAACAGATCGATCAAAGCATCAAAGTTTTTTGCGGCGCTTCCCTCGCGAATGATAATTTTCATGCCATATAAAAGTTTGTCGAGCGCTTCGTCGCGGGTAAAACATTCATGGTCGGTGCTGATCCCCGCATCGATATATTTTTTTGCAATCTCTCCACGCAGTCCGGGTGCGTGTCCATCGACCGGTTTGTTTTCTTCTTTTGCCGCGGCAATTTTTTGCATGACTTCTTCGTCGTTGTTAAGTACGCCGGGAAAGTTCATCATCTCGCTCAAATATCTTATCTCTTTTCGCTTTAAAAGTGATGCTACGTCGGATGCATGTAATGCTGCACCGGCAGTTTCGAAAGTGGTTGCAGGAACACAACTCGGAGCACCGAAATTAAAATGGAACGGGACCGATTTGCTGTTTTCAATCATGAATAACACGCCTTCGATTCCGCACACATTGGCAATCTCGTGGGGATCGCTGACCGTGCCAACCGTTCCGTGCGCTACAGCAAGCCGCGCGAATTCCGCGGGAATTAACATTGAACTTTCAATATGTACGTGAGCATCGATAAATCCTGGTAAAATAAATGTCGATGGATATTCTTCTGAACCGGGTAAAATGTCAAGGGCGTCAATCGAACGGATAAACCCGTTTTCCACCACGATCTCTGCCGGATAAATTTTTTCCGCAAAAATATCTACCACATTGCTTTTAATACGTACATTCATGATCCTGTATTCGACTGGAAATTTACGCAAATATGAAACAGCGAAAGATTTTCGGTTATGCTAATCTAAAAGAACAATCAAAAAAATTTTACAAATGCAAACTTTAAAAACTGGCTTTGGTTTATTTCTCGCGCTTGTAGTATTCACCTGTGTAAAAGCGCAAACCGCGGATGAAATTGTCAACAAATATATCGCCGCTATCGGAGGAAAAGAAAAACTGAACGCTATCAAAACTCTTTATTATGAGAGCACACTCGATGTGATGGGAAACGAAGCAGCAAGCACAACATATATCGTAGCAGGTAAATCATACAAATCCGAAACGGATTTCAGCGGCCAAAAAATAATTCAGGTGATCAGCGACAAAGGTGGCTGGTCCGTAAACCCGTTGACTGGACAATCGACGCCAGAAGAGCTTCCAAAAGACATGCTGAAGGGCAGCGAGCTGCAATACGCCGTGCCAGGCGCAAATTTTCTTGATTACGCGGCCAAGGGTAGCAAGCTGGAATTATTGGGCATGGATAAGGTAAATAATAAGTCTGCATACAAACTGAAACTCACAACAAAAGACAGCGCGGTGGTGACTTATTTTATAGACTCCGCAACAAATTATGTAGTTAAAGCGGTAACGAATGTTAACGCAAACGACCAGCAAATAGAGACTACCATCGGCCTCTTAGACTATCAAAAAACTGATTTCGGTTATACATTCCCGATGAAGCAGCAAATAGATTTACCACAGGGAATTTCGCTAACAGTCACTGTTAAAAAAATCGAGGTCAATAAGGATATAGACCCGAAGATTTTTGAAATGCCGAAATCGTGATTCCCGGTTAGTTATCAACTTCTTTAAATAAAAAGCCAAACCCGCAAGTTTGGCTTTTTACTTAGAATAGACAGGCGATTCAATCGTCGACAATATCAGGTCGCCTCGACTGCGTTCTCTGCTTCGATTGTTCATGTCTCCATTCGTCAATTTTTTTGGGATCGCCGCTCAATAATATTTCCGGAACTTTCCAGCCGCGATAATCGGCCGGGCGTGTATACACCGGAGGCGCCAGCAGATTATCCTGGAATGAATCAAACAATGCAGATGTTTCATCGTTTAAAACGCCCGGGATCAACCTTCCGATGGCATCAACTAAAATCGCAGCCGGCAATTCGCCGCCGCTCAGTACATAGTCGCCAATGGAAATTTCTTTAGTGATAAAATGTTCCCGTATTCTTTCGTCAATTCCTTTGTAATGCCCACAGATGAGGAGCAGATTATTTTTCAACGAAAGTTGATTTGCGGTTTTTTGGTTGAGCGTTTCTCCGTCGGGCGTCAGATAAATGATCTCATCATATTTTATTTTTGTCGAGAGGGATTCAATCGCATTCGCCAGGGGTTCGCACATCATGACCATCCCTGCGCCGCCTCCGTATTGATAATCGTCGACTTGTCCATACTCGTTGATCGCCCATTGCCTGAGTGAATGTACGTGTACCTCGAGCAAATTTTTTTCTTTCGCCCTTTTCAAAATCGAGTGTGCAAAAGGGCTCTCCAGCAACTCCGGCAAAACGGTTATGATATCGATGCGCATGCAACAAAGATAATCGATTGCGTGATTGCGTCGATGGGAAGCAGATTGTTCAAAATGTTTTGAGCGGGCGGGTTGATAAATTTTTTACAGAAATTTCGCGCGAATTAGCCGATCGGCCTTCAACACAATTATTCGTCAAGGAAATCATCCAATTCTCTCCTTTGTTTTTTCGTTGGCCTTCCCACTTTGCTCAACCTTTTACCAGTATGAAAACTTGCTGCCTGAAATTGAAGCCTTTCAACTTCTTCGGTGGGCGTGATATCAAGATAGAATTTAATGGCTTCGCTGTATTGAACGCGATTGTGCAAAAGTCCGGATACTTTTATGCGCCATCTTTTTGCCTCCGTTTTAATTTCGTATTCATCTCCAACATGCACGTGCCTGGAGGGCTTGGCCTGATCGCCATTGTATTTTACTTTTCCTTTGTCACAAGCTTCTGCTGCCAATGACCTCGTTTTAAACATACGAATTGCCCACAGGTATTTATCGAGACGAAGTTTTTCTTTTTCCGTCATACACAAATTATTTTATCGCTGTGTAAGAGACATGACAATCGACCGTTACGGTTTATGATGAAGACGGTTCTCAATTTGTGTCAACTGCCACATGCATTACAACTCCGCAAAATACTTATGGAAATACGGAATTGTTTCAATCCCTTTATAAAAATTCTTTAAATCAAATTTTTCATTGGGAGAATGGAGATTATCGCTATCTAACCCAAAGCCCATGAAAACGATTTTGATTCCCAATTCCTTTTCAAGTATAGAAGAGATTGGAATACTTCCGCCGCCGCGAACAGGGATTGGTTTTTTACCAAAAGTTGCTTCGATGGCTTTTTGCGCAGCTTTATATGCTTTTGAATCGAGAGGCGTCGCATAAGGTTCGCCACCATGGAGGTCTTGCGTTTTCACAGTTACGCCGGGAGGAGCGATTTGCTTGAAATGATTTAATAGTTTCTCGGTTATTTTTTTTGCCGATTGGTTTGGAACAAGTCTCGCTGAAATTTTCGCATACGCTTTCGATGGCAAAACGGTTTTGGCACCTTCACCGGTATAGCCGCCCCAGATGCCATTGACTTCGAGTGTTGGCCGGATACCGGTACGTTCATTGGTTGTATATCCGTGTTCACCCCATAATGCATTTATACCAAGATCTTTTTTATATTCTTCTTCATCGAACGGCGCTTCTGCCATTAACTTTCTTTCTTCTTTCGTGGATTCGAGAACGTCGTCATAAAATCCCGGGATGGTGATATGATTATTTTCATCATGACAGGATGCGATCATCTTCGCCAAAATGGTGATTGGATTCGGAACTGCGCCGCCATACACGCCGCTGTGCAAATCACGGTTGGCGCCGGTAACTTCCACCTGGATATAAGCGAGTCCACGCACTCCGATATCGATCGACGGATTTTCCAGACTGATCATTGCCGAATCGCTGATCAATATGACATCTGCTTTCAACAAATCTTTATGCGATTTAACAAACACAGGCAGATTCGGAGATCCGATTTCTTCTTCCCCTTCAATGATAAATTTAATATTGCAGCTAAGCGAATTTGTCTGCGACATCATCTCCATAGCCTTTACGTGCATATAAAATTGTCCTTTGTCGTCAGCAGATCCACGTGCAAAAATTTTTCCGTCTTTGATCACCGGATCAAACGGACCGCTGCGCCAGAGTTCAAGGGGATCGGGCGGCTGCACGTCGTAGTGACCGTACACCAATATCGTCGGCTTGGAAGGATCAATTATTTTTTCACCATAGATAGCAGGATGACCATCCGTCGGATAAATCTCTGCCCGGTCGGCGCCAGCTTGTAAAAAACTAAGCCTGACCGATTCTGCGCATTTTTGCATGTCGGGCTTGTGTTCGCTCCGCGCGCTGACCGACGGAATTCGTAATAATTCAAGCAACTCATTTAAAAAGCGATCCTTATTTTTTTCCTGGTATTCTTTCCAAGCATTCATATACTATCTTTTTAAACTTTAATCAGAAAAACGAATATAGTGCGTTTTGAGTAAGGATCATTTTTTTCACCGGCTGTTTAAAACGCTATTTTTAGCTAAATGATTTTTTTTATGAAACCCCTTAACCTGCTGACATTATCACTGCTGTTATTTTTTGTATCCGCCAATGCGCACGCGCAATCCACGGGTCATGTCACGAAAAGAATTTATAATAAATTAAGTGATAGGTATGACGACCTGCTGAAAGATATAAAAGATTTGGAGCGACAAAGATCGGCTTTGGAAAAATCATTAAAGGATTTCGACTTGAAACTAAAAACTTTCAAAGAAAACTTAGAGAAGCAGGAAGAAGAATTTGATGAGGCGCTTCAAAGTGATCCGGATCAAAAATTGGCTGCTATGCGCCAGGCTGACGCCGTGCGAATGTCGTATAATCTTCAGTATATCCAATTACAAAGTCAGCTTCAGAATCAAAACGGGCAACTTACCGACATCAGCTACATTATGAAAACCAAGTTGGATGCTGCACAGAAAATTGCGAGGAAATCAAGATGACTGCAATGTGTGCTTGTGATTGGGAATGATATTCTCTAAAGTCCACTCGATTTTTTTTGTGAATGGATGCAAACGTACCGGGCAATCGTCTTTCAGACATATCGGGCAGGAGGATTCAACGCAATCATCTGCATGCACAAAAAACTCCATCGACTCACCAAATTCATTTTCAATAACGCGGGTGAGTTTTTCAATTTCAATATGTGATTCGCGCACGTTCAGATACCAAGGAACGGTCAGATGGCAATCCACATGCAAAACGCTTCCGAATTTAATGACACGAAGATTATGTATGTCGATCCAGTTATGCGTTCGATATTGATTCAGAAAATCGACCATCCGCGAAAGAATTTTCCGATCTGCTTCATCCATGATGCCGGCGATGGATTTGCGTGTAATCCGGTAGCCGACAAAAATGATAATAAAAGAAAGTAAGATGGCAACGATACTATCGATTTGATGTATGCCCGTAAAATAGATCAGGATCAACCCGACAATAATGGTGATCGTAGAATAAGTGTCCGTTTGCAAATGTCTTCCACTGGCTTCCAGTACGGCTGATTTATTTTTCTTACCACGTTTTACAGCGATATAACCGATTACAAAATTGACAAGTCCCGACACGGCGACCAGAACAATTCCATAATCCAATTGTCGCAGCGGGTGTGGATACATCAGATGGCGGACCGAAGTATAAATAATAACGGCTCCGGCGATCATAATAAGAATTCCTTCGACGGCTGCAGATAAAAATTCTGCTTTGCCATGACCATAAGGATGATTTTCATCACGCGGTTTCGCGGAAATATAAAGACTGTATATGCCTATGAAACTGGCAATAATATTGACGATGCTTTCGAGCGCGTCGGTTAAAATGGCGACTGATTTCGTGAGATACCAGGCAACGATTTTCATCAGGAAAAGGATGCAGGCAGTAAACACGATCCATCGTTGCATCCTTACGTTTTCTTTGCCTTTTTCCAATTGAAAAATTTCGGGCAAAAATAAGAAGCAAATATGAATCGCGGTGTTGCAGATTTGTCAGCCGGGCGATCCACGATTTATATTTGTTGCCCCTCTGCTTTTTTTCTCTTAAACTTCCGAAACGTGCGGTAATAAAATTCTTTGTTGAATAATTGAGAATCGTGCATCGCTTTGTAAGTGAGGAACAGGCCGACGGGCACTAAAACATAAGTGGCCATCCACATACCGGTAATCGGGTTCATGACGTCCTGCTTTACGAATTTTCTTCCGAAATTATTCAGCAGGAAAAAAATCACGAAAAATACAACGGCAAAAACAAGCGGGAGGCCGATACCGCCTTTGCGAATAATAGAACCGAGCGGGGCGCCAATCAAAAATAGTACGAGGCAGGCTACGGACATCGTTAGTTTATCGTGCCATGCCATCAGGTGGAGACGCAGGTTTTGTCTTTCTGTATTATATAAAATGGCAGATTGCTCAAGACTTGACTTGATACTGCTGATAGCGCCGATGGCGCGGTCAATGACATATGTTTTTGCGGTGTCCGGTATTAGTTTACTGAAGGTATCAGTCTTGCTGAGGGAAAGCTTTTTTGGATCGGTCCATGGTGAGTCCAGATATTTTAGCGTGCGGATATATAATTTAATATCTGCTCCTGTTTTGTTGCGATAGTTGGATGCAGTTTTTTCGAGAGAGTCAATGGTCGTATTCAATTGACGCATATTGAGCATCTGGTAATTATTTTTAAAAGCACTGTCATCGGTTTTACTCAGCTTAAAAGAACTCAGGTCAAGCACTTTTTTATATTCTTTGAATCCCATCCGGATAAATTCGGTGTTGGTTGTCAGCCTTGGACCCTTTTCCCTGTAATTCCAGCCGTTTTCAAGATTGAATTCAAGAAATTTTTTATCTGGCGTGATGACCATTTTACCTTTTTCGGCCACGATCAGATTATCTTGGAGCAGGTTGAAATTTTGCTGATAGATCAAAACATCTTTTATCGTAGAACCATCCTTTTCTTTCTTGCCAATTTTAATAATGTACCCGTCGATCTTGTCGTAAAAAACGCCTTCCTTGATGTCAAATGCAGGTTTTGATACGATGATATCATATTTCAATGTTTGCATTTTAAGCTGTGCAACGGGGATGATGTAATTGTTGAAAAGAAATGCCACGCCACAAATAACAATGGCGGCAAAAAATAGCGGTCGCATAAAACGCAAAAGAGGAACGCCGGCCGATTTGATTGCAACCAGCTCGAAACTCTCACCCAGGTTACCGAACGTCATAATGGAGGACAGCAATACGGCCAATGGCAGCGCCAACGGAACGAGCGTGGCCGAAACATAGGTAATGAATCTGCCTATCGTGAAAAAATCAATTCCTTTGCCGACAATATCATCGATGTAAAGCCAGAAAAACTGCAACACGAGAACAAATAACGTGATGAAGAAAGTTGCGATGAAGGGACCAATGAATGCTTGCAAGACTAGTTTATCGAGCTTTTTTATCACGGTAGAAACTTTCTGAAATGATAATATCTTTATTAAATGAATGCAACAAAAATACAGTTTTCGCGAGATGAATTGGCGTTGGTGGAAGATGCCAAATGGATTTTAACAAAGAATAACATCATTATTAAAATCTGCGATTTGTTTTCAGAGATTGCGATGGATATGCAACCGTTGGTAGCTGCTACCGGTTTGCCTGATGAAGTTGCCAAAACATCGTCTAAGATTTCACGTGGTGAAAACTATAAAGGATTCCCATGGGTTGTGCTCGACTATCCGCGATTATTTACAAAGGATCACGTTTTTGCGATACGCACACTTTTTTGGTGGGGAAATTATTTCAGCATCACACTTCACCTGAAAGGAACTTATAAAACGTTATTTCTTGAGAGGATAAAGAATAATCTTTCCGTTTTTTCCCAGGGTGATTTCTATATCAACATCAATGCAAATGAATGGCAACATGAACTGCATGGAAGCGATTATATGCTGTTAAAACATGTCGATGTCGATTTGCTCGAAAGAAATTTTTCGCAGCACGACTTATTAAAACTTTCTGCGAAGGTGGAATTAAATCAATGGAATCAGTTGAAAAAACCGGTGCTCGAATATTTTTCCAGGATCATGCGGGTACTGGAGAACTAGTTTCCGATGCGGTGAAAAAGGTCGCGCACCTGGTAACTCCATAGCTGGCTTTGGTCCTTAATATCTTTTTTGTCGGCAAAATCTCTTATAACCAGTATCGTTTGATTGGTCACCTCTGATTTTTCGATTCTGAATTCGAAAAATTCGTCTTTGGGAGCTTCGGACCAATGAAAGCGAATAAATTTTTCCGTTTCACTTTCTAAAACTTCTGCCCTGTCTGTCGATCCATTCCAGGAGAAACTGAAAATATTATCTCTCTCATCAACTTTATCAGCAAACCACTCCTGAAGGCCGGCGGGTGTACTTAAAAAATCGAACAAAATAGAGGGAGAACATTTCACAGGATACTCCAACATAAAAAGCTGTTTCTTGCTCATCTAAATATCAAATTGAACTTGTAACTAAACACCCGGGAATGCCCATAAGCAATCAGTATATTACCAGGTAAACCTACCGCTGACGTTAGCAACGCTCCCTTCAGAGGATTCCTGCAATAATAGATAAATATTTGACGCCCCAAAATTTTTTTAAATCAAATTTTTTTAGTCAATAACGGATTGACCCTGAGGAAAATTTTCACAAATAAATTGAAAACCAACTATTTAGAACAAATAAATTTGGATTATACCACTATTATGGTTATATTGGCTATCGCAAAACACCAATTTGTTCGACCGGAAGAAATAAGAAGATTCATTTGAACGTTTTTATATCCTATTATCATTAAAAACCTTTTAAACCTAAAACCCTTTAAAATGACCTGCCTATGAGTATGCGTCAACTCAAGATCACGAAGAGTATAACTAATCGTGAATCACAGAGCTTGGAAAAATACTTGCAGGAAATCGGAAAAGTAGAGTTAATCAGTCCCGAAGAAGAAGTAAAACTCGCCATCCGTATCAAGCAAGGAGATCAGAAGGCACTTGACAAGCTTACCAAAGCAAACCTGCGGTTTGTGGTATCCGTTGCCAAGCAATATCAAAATCAGGGTCTCACTTTACCCGATTTGATCAATGAAGGCAATCTTGGTCTTATCAAAGCGGCCCAGCGTTTCGACGAAACGCGTGGTTTTAAATTTATTTCTTACGCAGTCTGGTGGATCCGGCAAAGCATTTTGCAGGCTTTGGCGGAACAATCACGCATTGTTCGTTTACCACTGAACAAGGTTGGTTTGACTAACCGCATTCAAAAAGCCTACTCCCAATTAGAGCAGGAGTTTGAACGCGAGCCTTCGGCTGAAGAACTGGCAGAAATGCTTGAACTGGACATCGAAGAAGTGTCATCAACCCTTGGCATAGGCGGCAGACATATCAGTGTCGATACCCCTCTGTCGGAAGGAGAAGACAACACGCTGATAGATGTGCTCGAAAATCCGAATGCGGAACGCGCGGAATTAAATATTGAGCACAAGGAGTCTCTTAAACAGGAAATCGATCGTTCGTTGAAAACGCTCACCGAAAGGCAAAAAGAAGTGATTTGCTTTTTCTTTGGGATCGGTGTCGACCATCCCATGAGCCTGGAGGACATCGGCGAAAGATTCAACCTTACCCGGGAGCGTGTTCGCCAGATCAAAGACAAGGCGATCACAAAACTCAGAAGCAACTCACGTTCGAAGATGCTCAGAAGCTATCTCGGTATATAATCAACAAAAACCAACGACCTGAAATAAAATTTTACTTCCAGTTTTCTTACATTTGCAATTCTTTTAAGAGTGAATATGACTTAGGTTGTATTCACTTTTTTTAATTACGGAATTCGCCGATTTATTGGCGGATTTTCACGGATAGTGGTATTGACCAGGAAGCCGAGGATAATGACATTTGAGAAATTGAATTCCGATGGAGATGGATTTGATGTACTCTGATGTGACCAGAAAGATCATCGGTGCTGGAATGAAAGTGCATCGAGAGCTTGGGCCAGGTTTTTCCGAACTCATCTACAAAAGAGCCATCATTGTTGAAATGAGACATGATGGTCTTATTTGTGATTTTGAATTAATGCGCGATGTATATTACAATGGCGAATTGGTTGGGAAGAAAAGATTGGACTTGGTAGTATGCGATAAGGTGCTGGTTGAATTGAAAGCTGCATCCGAGATTACCAATGCAAACTGTTGCCAGATTATTAACTATTTAAAAGTTTTTGGAATTGAGGTAGGATTGCTTTTGAATTTTGGAAATGAAACGTTTGGATTTAAACGATTCATAAACTCCAGAAGCAAGTAATTTCCGTGAAAATCCGCCTCAAATCCGCAAATCCGCGATTATGTTTGAGAATTTAACAGAGAAACTTGAGTCCGCATTCAAACAAGTAAAAGGGCAGGGCCGTATTACTGAGTTGAACGTTGCTGCAACAGTCAAGGATATACGCCGTGCACTGATTGATGCGGATGTGAATTATAAGATCGCTAAGGAATTCACGGACATCGTGCGAGAAAAAGCGATGGGGCAAAAAGTACTCACTGCGGTGAGTCCGGGGCAATTGATGGTTAAAATTGTCAAGGACGAACTGGCGACGCTGATGGGAGAAAGCGAAAGTGAGTTGAATTCAAAAGGAAATCCTGCTATCATTTTAGTGGCCGGATTGCAAGGTAGCGGTAAAACGACTTTCAGTGGCAAACTGGCAAATTATTTGAAATCAAAAAAGGCTTTGTCGCCACTGCTTGTTGCCGCCGATATCTATCGCCCTGCGGCTATAGAGCAATTGAAGGTCCTGGGTGGACAAATCGGCGTCGATGTATACAGTGAACCTGATACCAAAGATGCGGTTCTGATTGCGGAAAATGCACTCAGGGAGGCTCGGACAAAAAACAAGAATGTACTGATCATCGATACAGCGGGCCGACTTGCGATCGATGAGGAGATGATGCAGGAAGTTGCAAACATCAAAGGCGCTGTAAATCCGCACGAGATTTTATTTGTCGTTGATTCGATGACGGGACAGGACGCAGTGAACACGGCAAAAGCATTTAATGACCGCCTGGATTTTACAGGCGTAGTGCTGACCAAACTCGATGGCGATACAAGAGGCGGTGCTGCGTTGTCCATTAAATATACAGTGCACAAACCGATCAAGTTTGTCAGCAGCGGTGAGAAACTCGATACACTTGACGTCTTCTATCCCGAGCGTATGGCCCAGCGAATCCTGGGAATGGGCGATATCACCACGCTGGTTGAAAAAGCGCAGGCGCAGTTCGACGAGGAGCAAAGCAGAAAGCTGGAGAAAAAAATCCGGAAGAATCAATTCGATTTTGAAGATTTTAAACAACAGCTCGAACAGATCAAAAAAATGGGTAACCTCAAAGACCTGATGGGTATGATACCGGGAGTAGGAAAGGCAATTAAGGACATTGATATCAGTGATGATTCATTTAAAGGCATAGAAGCTATGATCAATTCTATGACACCTTATGAGCGCGCCAATCCTGATTCGATCGATCAGAGTCGTCGTAAGCGGATTGCCGCCGGAAGCGGGAAAGATATTACCGAGGTAAACGCATTTATGAAACAATTTGACCAGATGAAACAGATGATGAAAACGATGAGCAAAATGCCTATGGGAATGGGAGGACGGCTTGGACTCGGAAAACGATAAATTCAACCGTTCATAAAAAAATCGTACTTTATATTCGTCATTTTATTTTTGATATATTAAATTTGCGGTTTAGAATTCGGTTGCTTTTGCAACCCAAAAAGAGAAAACCCTATTATTTAACGCATTTAAATTTCTATTTAAGATGCCTGTAAAAATCAGACTCCAACGACATGGGTCGAAAAAGCGACCATTTTATTTCATCGTAGTTGCGGATATCCGCGCTCCAAGAGATGGAAAATTTATTCAAAAAATTGGTACTTACAATCCTTTAACTGTTCCGGCGTCTATCCAGTTGGACAGGCAAAAAGCGTTGGACTGGCTTCATAAAGGAGCCCAGCCCACCGATACGGTCAGGCGTATTTTGTCATTCAAAGGAGTTTTATACCTGAAGCATTTATTGCGGGGCGTTAAACTCGGATTATTTGATGAAGCAGCGGCTATGGAGAAGTTCCAGAAATGGCATGGTGAACATGAAATTCATGTAAAGAAACGCCAGGAAGAAAACAGAAAACCGAAATACGGCGCAAGAAAAGGTGGCGCGCCTGTTCGTCGCGTGGAAAGAAAAGCGGAGAACGGAGAAGCATAACATGTAAAAAAAATTGAAACGAATCCCGGTAAATTAATTATTTGCCGGGATTCTTTTTTGTCGCCCATCCCGTGGATATTAGATTTTTTTTTTGCTCAATGGACTTGCCTTTTGAATATTGAAAAAAGAATCATTTATAAATATTTTTGTTGTCAGGAATGATGAAGAACTATCGCAATATTGGCAAAATTGTTTCGGTGTTTGGACTGAAAGGTGAGTTGACCATTCAACATCATTTTGGAAAAAAAACATCTTTAAAGGGATTGAAGGCGCTTTTCATTGAAATAAAGAAAGACGAAATGTTGCCCTATTTTGTTGATTCAATAAAAATAAAAAATAACGACGAAGTATATACGAAATTAGAGGGGATCGATTCAAAAGAAGCTGCGGCAAAGTTGGTAAGAAAAGAAGTGTGGCTCACGGAAGAAGACTTTCAAAAATATGCTGTAAAATCGGCCCCGATTTCGTTTGTGGGTTATCATGTTATCGACGACGGAAAAGATCTCGGCGAAATATTAGAAGTAATAGAGCAGCCGCACCAGGTTTTATGCCGATTGGAGATCAACAAAAAAGAAGTGCTTGTTCCCATCAACGAGCAGACGCTTGAGAAAGCGGATCAAAAAAATAAAAAGATTTTTGTTGTATTGCCAGACGGTCTGCTTGACATTTATCTTGCCTGATATCGCTTTTCACACGTTTAATTTCTGTTAAAAAAAATAAATTCAAAATATAGCCTTGCACAATTCGTTCCTGTTATAATGCGTATTCACCAATTTTTGGCGACCCGATATATTCGAATCGTTTTTTTCGGATGTCTTTTCCTTCATGTGTTTAATGCTGTAGCCCAACCAATAACCGGCGTATGGAAGGGACGGGCTCGGTCGGGGCGTATTGAATTGAAGCTGATCAAAAAAGGGGACAGCCTGGTTGGAACATCCTACTATTACGAATCAAAAAACAATTATAAGAGATATACTATAAAAGGTTATTTCGATGACGCGACAAATAATGTTGTCTGGTGGGACGATATGTTGTTAGTGGATAATTCGTCGCGCATGGGATTGAACCCGATGATGGCGGTCGCTGATTTCAATTGTCCGGGTGAAAATGTGATGAAACTGGAAGGAACGACTTCGATTCGTGATGATAAGGATGCAAAAAAAATCCCGCTGAACCTGCAAAAAGACGGAGACCCGGTTTTTGAGGATGAATGGGATTTCGTATTAAGAAATTATGTCGCCGGCGCCAGTGATCCAGATATCATCGACAGTGTTGCTCTGATTGCGCTCGGACCGGTTTCAGTGCCTCGGGGATATGAAGTTGCTCCGCTCAGTCCGACTTCAGTTGATCAGTCGATTGCTCCTGCTCAGTCCGCTCCGGATGTGCGTGCCGCGCCCATACAGGAAACGATCAAAACAATGACGCCGCAAACAGTCGCGCAAAAATTTGCCACTCGAGCCAAAACGTTACAAACTATCATTCCGATCGTGGGTGACTCTATCGAATTAAAATTTTACGACAACGCAGAAATCGATGGTGATTCCATCGCACTTTTTTTGAATGATCATTTATTGCAGGAACATATTGCGTTGACCGATCGTGCCTATGTCGTAAAAATTCCCGTTGCAGGATTGCAACCCGATAATGAACTGGTGATGGTCGCCGAAAATCTTGGATCTATTCCTCCCAATACTTCGCTGATGGTGGCGGTAGTGGGTAACAAAAGATACGAAGCGCGATTGCAGAGTTCTGAAGGGAGCAGTGCATTGGTGAGGTTTGTTAAAGAGACCCTTAGCAAATGAGTCGTCGACTGCCCTCAGTGGTCGACTCTTTCAGATCATTCTAGTGAAAATTCATTCGCGTAGTAATATCTAATTTGTTCCGCATGTGCTTTTATGAAATTATCTGCAGTCCCAAACCAGTCCAAAACTCTTTCTCTTTCAATAAATGTGGGAGAGTTGCTCAAAATACTTCCATAAGAGGACCATTTAGAATTCGTAAAATCCAAGCTTATGCCATGCTTTACCGCATTTGCGTGTATATAAATGATCAATTGAGTTAAATGGAAATCATTTTCGACTGCGATTCGCTTAAAAGGCCTCACGAATAGATGTCCTGATTCATTTTTCCTGATATTGTATGTTCTAGCATAAGAAATGCATAGCCTGTTAAACTGTTGCTCTATTAGCTCATGGAAAAAGTCATATTTATTGCTATGTAAAAACTTTTTTTGAGTAATTGTAAGTTCATCCAAACTGTAAAGAGATAAGTTTTCCAGGATTTGGGATAATGATTTAACATGGATTAATAAATGGACGTGATTCGATAAGAGGTTATAAGCATAAGTATCCGCATAATCTGTGATGAAATCAACATATCGTCTTAAAAAGAACATTCTGTCAATATCCGTTTCAAACAATTTTCTTTTTTCTATGCTCTTGCAGACGACGTGAAAAAAAGAGTCTTCCTTAAAGTCCGCACATAATCTTTTTGGCACCGGCATTAGCAAAATAACAAACAATGGCGCGAGTGTAATGGGTTCAAACACGTATGAAGATCGGTTATTTTAACCCTGGAGTCGTCGACTCGAACGAGTCGTCGACTCAAATATAGCCTCACCGACGAGCAATCGCCTTATTAAACAACCACATTAATCATCTTATTCTTCACATAAATAATCCTTTTCGGTAATTTTCCTTCGAGCCATTTTTTTACGACATCATCGCCAAGTATTAATTCTTCTACTTGTTGTTGCGTTGCGTCCAATGCAATATTTAATTCGGTTCTCGTTTTGCCGTTAATGGCAATAGGATAATTTTTGGTGGATTCCACCAGGTATTTTCCTTCTGTCGCGGGAAATTTTGCATCGAGGATGGTGGATTCGTTTCCTAATTCATGCCACAGCTCTTCGGCGATATGCGGAGCATAAGGAGTCAGTACAATCAGCAAAGGCTGTAAGATCTCTTTTTTGTGGCATTTTAAATCATTCAATTCGTTCACGGCGATCATAAATGCGCTCACGGCAGTGTTGAATGAAAACCTTTCTGTATCTTCTTCGATTTTCTTAATCGTTTTATGCAATATTTTTAATTCAGCGCCTGTAGGTTGTTCGCTGGTCCAAACTTTTCCTTTCATATCGTCGAAAAAGAGGCGCCATAATTTTTTCAAAAAACGATGAACACCTTCAATTCCTTTTGTATCCCAGGGTTTGCTTTGTTCTACGGGGCCGAGGAACATTTCATACATACGGAAGGTATCTGCGCCGTATCTGGATACAAGATCATCGGGATTGACGGTATTGAATTTTGATTTGGACATTTTTTCCGCCTCGACTCCGCAAATATATTTCCCGTTTTCTTTTATAAACTCTGCATTGGCGTATTCGCCATTTCTCCACTTTTTGAAGGCAGGAATATCCAAGTTGACACCATCGACAATATTGACATCTACATGAAGTGGCGCTAAAACAATTTTTTCCTTGGTTGTTTCTAGTAAGGATTTAATTTCCGTTTTTATCAGTGTAGGTGCTCCACTTAATAATTGATCCGAATTTATTTTACCCTCGGAAAAATCTTGGTAGATGTTATAAGAAACAAAAACTTGATATCTAAGCGAAGCGAAGTTAATTCTATAAACAAACCTACTCGATCCCTGTATCATCCCCTGGTTGACTAGTTTCCGATACGGCTCTTCATGGCCGATATATCCCAGGTCAAAGAGCGCCTTTGTCCACATCCGGCTGTACAACAAGTGTCCGACAGCATGCTCAGTTCCTCCAATATACAAATCAACCTGGCCCCAATAATCACTTGCTTTACGGCTACAAAATTCATTTTCATTATGCGGATCCATATAACGGAGAAAATACCACGAAGATCCGGCGTAGCCGGGCATTGTATTCGTCTCCAGGTTTTTTGCCACCCATTCCGGAATATTGGCAAGCGGGCCTTCGCCTTCAGGCCCGGGTTTGTAGCTGTCAACGTGTGGCAGTTCGAGGGGTAACTCTTTTTCATCCAACGGGATTGCAATTTCGTTTTTCCATATGATCGGGAATGGTTCACCCCAATAACGCTGACGGCTAAACGATGCATCGCGCATTTTGTAATTGACCTTTCTTTTTCCGATGCCCATCTCTTCCAGTTTGTCGATGACGATATCAATTGCATCGCGCATCAACACGCCGTTGAGGAAGCCGCTGTTTTCCAAAGTGGCATCTTTGGTAGCGTTTGCTTCAGTTCCATTAAAATGTTTCCCGATGATATTTGTAACAGGAATATTGAAATGTGTTGCAAACTTGAAGTCTCTTTCATCGCCGCACGGTACGGCCATGATAGCGCCGGTGCCGTACCCCGCCAGCACATATTCGGAAATCCATATTGGAATTTCTCTCTGATCAAACGGATTGATAGCATAAGCGCCGGTGAAACAACCGGTAATTTTTTTTTCGGCCATGCGTTCCCGTTCGCTGCGGCTTTTTACATGTTCGATATATTCTTCGACGGATTTTTTTCTGTCGCCGGTCGTAATTTTTTCCACGAGTTCATGTTCAGGGGCGATCACCATAAAATCGACTCCAAAAATAGTGTCGGGTCGCGTCGTATATACTCTTAATTTCGGAGCGGCATTTTTTATTGCAAAATCGATCTCCGCCCCGTAGCTTTTCCCGATCCAGTTCGTCTGCATTTCTTTCATCGCTTCGCTGAACTCAACCTGCTCCAGGCCTTGCAATAGCCGGTCTGCATACTCCGTAATTCGCAGATACCATTGTCTCAATTTCTTTTTTACTACGGGATATCCGCCGCGTTCGCTCACTCCATTAATGACTTCATCGTTTGCCAGAACTGTCCCTAATCCTTCGCACCAGTTTACTTCTCCGTAACCGCAGTAGGCAAGGCGATATTCCATTAATATACTTTGCTGTGTCGATTCATCGAAGGCTTTCCAATCCGCCGCAGAAAAATGTGAAGGCGGAGTATGCAACGCTGCTTCTTTATCGGATGGTAGCTGGAATTGAGTATTGGGAATCGGATGATGAATATTTCCCTCTGCTTCAAAAATCTTTATCAACCCGGAAAGCGGTTCTGCTTTTTTTGTGGAGCGGTTATACCAGCTCTGAAACAACTGAAGAAATATCCACTGCGTCCATTTGTAGTAGTGTGGATCAGATGTCTTCACCTGGCGGTCCCAGTCGAATGAAAAACCGATCTTATCCAACTGCGCCCGGAAATTTTTGATGTTCTCTTCGGTACTAACGGCGGGGTGTATCCCATGTTCGATGGCATATTGTTCTGCGGGTAAACCAAAAGCATCGTATCCCATCGGATGCAAAACATTATATCCCTTAAGCCTTTTAAACCGGGCAAAAATATCGCTGGCGATATAACCGAGAGGATGACCTACGTGCAATCCTTTTCCGCTGGGATAAGGAAACATATCAAGGACATAATATTTTGGCTTGAGGCTATCGTTTGAAACCTTATACACCTGGTCGTTCTTCCATCGTTCCTGCCATTTTTTTTCAATGTCCGAGAATTTGTATTCCATGATTTTTATTTTCCGAATAATTTTTGACCGGCACAATTCTCTAATCAATATCGTGCATGATAACCGAAAAAGTTGGGAAAAAGTTAAAAGTCCGGTTGTTCAAAATAAGGTGATGACGATGTCGTTTAGAGGGCAACAAAAATACGGATTGTGGACGTAATCCGTTATTTTTGTCCGGTACAAATTGTTTACCAACCCGTAAATGTTTTCATCATGGCGCAACCCGGAAAAGGACTAGCCAAACGCTCCTCTCCATCCTATTTTATGGCCATTTTAGGAATCTCCGTAGTGCTTTTTTTTCTTGGGTTATTGGGTTTGATCGTTATCTATGCCAATAAGCTGTCGCAATATTTCAAAGAAAATATTGAAATGAACGTTTTTCTCAGGGAAAATGTGTCGCCGAAAGACAGTGCCACACTGGTTGAATATCTTGCGGCCCAACCTTATTTAAAGTCGTACGAATACATCACAAAGGACCAGGCTAAAGAGCGTTATTTGAAAGATGGCGACAAAGACTGGGGCGCTTTGCTTGATAAGAACCCGCTGCCGGCCAGTATCAATTTTAAAATCAATGGCGACTATGCATCGGATGATTCTCTCCGAAAAATCAAAGCTGATATCGTGCAGAATATCGCCGTGAGTCACGTGCAATATCCCCAATCCCTGGTGACGAACCTGAACAATATCAGTAAAAAAATAAGTATCGGCCTGCTTGTCGTCATTATCATCATATCCGTATTGGTCATTTTCCTGATCGATAATACGATCCGGCTTGCTATGTTCAGTAACCGGTTTCTTATAAAAACAATGCAGATGGTCGGGGCTACGCGATGGTTTATTGCCAGGCCTATGGATATCCGCGCGCTTGTCAATGGTGCGCTCGGAGGAATTATTGCGGTCGCCGTCGTCGTTCTCTTTATTTTGCTTGCGGAAAACTATATCCCTTATCTCGTGGCATTGAGAAACTATTTGATGTTAGGTCTGCTCTTCGGCGTGATGATTTTGCTTGGAATCTTTATTTCATTTGTGAGCACACATCGGAGTGTGGTGAAATATTTGAAGATGAAACTGGACGACTTATATTAAAAAGAAGGCAACATAAGCCCTTGCGCAACATAAAGTCCAGCAACTTTCACCACAATTTCACAATTTCAGGTTTCTACACTTTCACATTTCTTCCCTATCTTGCACGTCTCTAAATCCCGATTATGGCAGAGAAGAAAAAAACAGCCGCTTCAAGACAATATGTGCCTTTGTTTGGAAAGGAAAATTATCGCTGGATGATTATTGGCATCGTTATTATGGCGCTTGGACTGATACTCATGGCAGGCGGCAAAAGCAAAGATCCAAATGTGTTTGATCCCAAAGAAGTATATAGCTTCACAAGAATTACGATTGCGCCTATATTGATATTGGCGGGACTCGCACTGGAAATATTTGCAATCTTCAAAAAAACGAATCGCTGATTGCGGCCCGCGGACAAGACAACGCGTTCGCTCAAAAAAGAACTTTATAAAATAATGACATACCTCTGAGATATCAGGGGTTTTTTATTGCCCGCATAACAGAATAAATGATATTTTCGCTTCTCCATTTTTTAAAAATCTTTATCCCGAGATGAGTATAATCCAGGCTATCATCATCGCTATTGTCGAAGGCATTACCGAATTTCTTCCTATTTCTTCCACGGCACATATGAAGTTTACCAATCCGATGATAGGCGTGGCCGAATCACCTTTTCGCGAAATGTTCGAGGTCATTATTCAGTTGGCAGCCATTCTTTCTGTCGTTGTTTTATATTGGAAAAAGTTTTTCGATTTCAGAAGGATCAGTTTTTATATCAAACTTGTTATCGCTCTAATTCCAGCCATCATTTTTGGAGCGCTATTCAAAAAATATATTGATGCTGCTTTGAACAACCTCGTATTTATCGCTTGTGTGATGATCGCGGGTGGCGTTGTGTTGTTATTCATTGATAAATTTTTTAAAAACAATACCGTTCATGGAGAGCCGCAAATCTCGAACAAGAATGCTTTCGTGATCGGGTGTTTTCAGGTGTTATCGATTATTTTTCCCGGGTTAAGCCGAAGTGCCGCAACCATTATCGGGGGCATGAGTCAAAAGCTCGATCGAAGAACCGCTGCCGAATTCTCCTTTTTTCTGGCTGTGCCTACCATGCTCGCGGCTTCGGTCAAAAGTTTCTATGATGTTTATAATACCAATCCGGAAGTATTGGCAAAGGATAATATGAAAGTTTTACTTATTGGAAGTATCGTGGCATTTATTGTTGCCCTGTTCGCCGTAAAGTTTTTCATCGGGTACCTTCAAAAACATGGCTTCAAATTATTCGGCTACTACCGGATAGCAATAGGTGTAATTGTGTTGATGATGATCTATGGTAAAGTAATTCAATAGTGATTGGTGGCGGTAAACTGTGAATTATAAAAAAACGGAAGTAACGAAGGCCGAAAGGCACAAATAGCCTCGCCGTTTCGCTTTTCAGTTTGACAATTCAACATAAACAATTTGTCGGCGTTTTAAAGAATTAGACTTAGTTTTAAATCCAATCGTCGAGCCGTTATGCCAACTGCGTCAAAAAAAGTAATCAACGCCTGGGCAATGTATGACTGGGCTAATAGTTCTTACTCGCTTATTATTACTTCCGCCATATTTCCGACTTATTATACCGCCGTAGCGCCGGAACGTGTGCACATGTTGGGACGCACCTTTGAACGGTCTTCATTAGCGTCCTATGCCATTTCATTTTCTTTCTTGATCATCGCATGTATCTCACCAATCCTTTCTTCGATCGCCGATTATAAAGGGAATAAAAAATCATTCATGAAGTTTTTTTGTTACCTCGGATCGATTGCCTGCTGCCTGATGTTTTTTTTCACGAAAGATAATATCGGATTTGGATTATTGTGTTCGGTGATCGCATCGATCGGTTATTGCGGAAGTATTGTTTTTTACAATGCCTACCTGCCGGAGATCGCGGATGAGAGTGACCAGGATAAAATCAGCGCGAAAGGGTTTATGCTGGGTTATGTCGGAAGCGTCCTTCAAATGATATTATGCCTTGCGTTCATCATGTTAAATGACAACCTGAATTGGGGACTCGGTACGCTACCGGTCCGACTGTCTTTTTTATCTGTTGGGATTTGGTGGGCCGGATTTGCACAAATAACGTTTAATAAACTAGCTCCATCGAAGGCAACCGAAGAAAGACCGGAACATAATATCCTTTTCAACGGGTTTTATGAATTAAAAAAAGTGTGGCAACAATTACAAGCGCAACCCAGTCTCAAGCGATTTTTGCGTGCATTCTTTTTTTACAATATGGGTGTACAAACGGTGATGTATATGGCTGCTTATTTTGCTTCCGATGAGTTAAAATTAACTTCGACGCAGCTTATTCTGACCGTGCTGATCATTCAATTGGTTGCTATTTTGGGAGCCTATTTGTTTTCGCGGATTTCAAAAAGAACAAGTAATATTTTTTCACTGGCCATTTTAATCCTGATCTGGATTGGTGCGTGTATTGGCGCTTATTTTACGAAAACTCCGATGCAATTTTATCTCGTCGCATTTACGGTTGGTATGATTATGGGCGGCATCCAATCGATGTCGCGTTCCACTTATTCGAAATTATTGCCGCAGACTTCAGACACAGCTTCCTATTTTAGTTTTTATGATGTTTGTGATAAAGTGGGAACAGTGGTGGGCACTTTGTCATTCGGATATGTTGCCGAAGTTTTCGGAGGGATGCGCAATTCTGCGCTGGCGTTAATGATTTATTTCATTATCGGATTTATCCTGCTGATGGCTGTCCGAATGAAAAAGCAAAGCGTTCAATTAGCAGTGTAGCTTCCATTTTTTAATACCGGTTAATTATTTATATGAATTTATATTCGATCAACACTGAATTATTTAAACTGGACGGAGGCGCCATGTTCGGTGTGGTCCCCAAAACTATTTGGCAAAAACTAAACTCATCGGATGAAAATAATCTATGTACATGGGCAATGCGCTGTCTTCTCATTGAAGACGGGAACCGGCTGATTTTAGTCGACAATGGAATTGGCGCTAAACAGGATGCAAAATTCCTCGGATTTTATCATTTACACGGAGATGATACGCTCGATTCTTCCCTCGGGAAATATGGATTTCATCGTGATGATATCACCGATGTATTTCTCACACATTTGCATTTTGATCATTGCGGCGGAAGTATCGTGCGCGACGGGGACCGACTTATTCCTGCTTTCAAGAACGCCACATACTGGAGTAACGAGAAGCATTGGGAATGGGCCACCCAGCCAAATGATCGCGAGAAAGCATCCTTCCTGAAAGAAAATATTTTGCCGATCCGGGAAAGCGGCCAATTACAATGGGTTCCAATTCCCGCAAACGACGAAGGCATTGCAGACTTTTTACCGGGCATTAAAGTCCGTTTCGTCAACGGTCATACGGAAGCGATGATGCTGCCTCAAATTTCTTATCGGGATAAAACGATCGTATACATGGCAGACCTGTTGCCGGCCGCGGCCCACATCCCAATACCATACATAATGGCTTATGATATGTTTCCGCTCACTACCATGCAGGAAAAAAAATCGTTTCTTGAAGAAGCTTTGCAACAGGAGTATATTTTATTCTTTGAACACGATCATGTGAACGAATGCTGCAACCTGAAAATGACCGACCGTGGAATCCGGAGTGACAGAACGTTCAGGTTGGATGAAGTCGTTTAGTCGAGAGCCGATGGATAAGTGATGTTCACGAGAAACGTTTATTAATCGTTTCAGCAAATCAATCGGGCAACGTCCGGCAATCGGCCCTCATAATAATATTTTTGTTTAACCGTTATATAAGCGCTTACTAACCCTTATTCATAGTTACATTAAAGCCGGAATGCAAATTCCGGTTTTTTTATTAATGGTTGTTCCGTGTACACGTGGGGGTTAGACCGGCTTATTCGTTGTCTTTTTTCGTGTAGTATTCTTCAGATTGGTAATCGAACGTTTTTATATCGGTTGATTTATAGTTTGGGTCATACTTTACAAAAATATATAGATAGAGGGCGCGACTAAATCGCATGAGCCAGGGTTGCATCACGATCAAAAAAACGGAATTGAATCCGAGCCACCAAAAGAAACGATCGTCCTCGGTCGACATTCCTATCAATATCCACCAAAGCACGAGGCTGATCCCGGAAATCAAAACCGTCAACGCATAGCTGACATAACCGGTACCATACCAGAAGCCGACTTCTAACTCGAATGGCTGTCCGCATTCCGGACATCTTTCCGGCATTTTTAAAGTTTGCTTCAGATTCCATGGATTATGATTGCTAAACATCGATCCACGCCGGCAGCGGGGACATTTTGTTGTCAGCATGCTCCAAATAAAGCCAGGTCTGCTTTCTCGTGGCATAAGTAAATTTCAAACGGCAAGGTACGGTTTTGAATTGACTGTTGTTGGTGATGGAGAAATGGAGTCTCTAGGTTGAGTTTTAAATTGCAAGATCATTCACCCTGTTGAATAAAGCTTAAATCAATAAATGAATAACAATCAGTTTGCCGAAACAGCCCGTTCAACCGGAGTCGTAGCCGGGCCGCTGATCAATTTGCGTTCTCCGATTTGTTGTCTCCACATCGCATAATACAATCCTTTTTCATCCAGCAGACTTAAATGATTTCCTGTTTCAACAACCTCACCTTTTTCTAACACATAGATTCGGTCTGCGTGCATGATGGTTGACAAACGATGCGCAATCAGGACGGTAATTTGATTTCGTTGTGAAGAGACATACCGGATGGTTTGGGTGATCTCTTCCTCTGTCAAAGAATCCAGTGCTGAAGTCGCCTCGTCGAAAATTAATATCCTTGGCTTACGCAACAATGCACGGGCAATCGATAGTCTCTGCTTTTCACCGCCGGACAATTTCAATCCGCCTTCGCCAATCATGGTATCGATTCCTTTTTCCGCACGTAGCAATAGATTGGTACAAGAGGCTTTTGTCAATGCATCCATCAAATCCTCGTCGGTAGCAGCCGGATTTACGAACATCAGATTTTCCTTAATGGTTCCAGAAAACAATTGAGTATCCTGTGTTACAAAACCGATCTGATTTCGCAGATCGTCGAAGTCGATTGAATTTTCATCGAGCTTATTGTATAATATGACGCCTTCTTTCGGGCGGTATAGTCCGACAAGCAATTTCATTAACGTTGATTTACCGGAACCGGAAGGTCCCACAAATGCAATCGTTTCACCGGTCCTTACATCGAAACTGATATTGTCAATTGCGTGGTGATGTGCCGTTTTATGTTTGAAGACAACGTTGCGAAAGCTCAGCTCCGTAATCTGGCCAAGATGCTTTGGCTCCTTCGGCTGTGGCTCAGGGATCTTTTTCATGAGCGTTTCAAAATTATTCAACGACGCTTCGGCTTCACGGTATGATAAAATAATATTGCCGATATCCTGCAGCGGAGTGAAGACAAAGAATGAAAAAATTTGCATGGTGACGAGTTGTCCCGCATCCATCTTATCCTTGAAGATGATCCACATCAGGATAAACAGTATGACCTGTCTCAACGTGTTCACGAAAGTTCCCTGTACAAAACTGATGCTGCGGATCCGTTTTACCTTTGTAAGTTCGAGCCCAAGTATTTTGTACGTATTCTTATTAAGGCGGGTGACTTCTTCTTCGGTCAGGCCGAGACTTTTGATCAATTCGATATTGCGTAACGACTCGGTCGTGGCGCCGGCCAACGATGTTGTTTGTGACACGATATTTTTTTGGATCGATTTGATTTTTTTACTCAACACGTTGCTGATAAATGTGAGCAGGGAAATGCCGACAAGATAAACCAGCGGAACAGTCCAACTGATCCAAAATGCTGCATACACGAATACGACTACGATTCCGATGATCACGCCAAACAACACGTTAATAAAATAGTTAATGAATTTTTCAGTGTCGGTTCTCACTTTTTGCAGTATGCCCAAAGTTTCTCCGCTGCGTTGATCTTCGAATTCCTGATAGGGGAGTTTCATAGCGTGCTTCAGTCCATCGGTAAAAACTTTAGCGCCGAATTTTTGAACAACGACATTCATAAAGTAATCCTGGAAATTTTTTGCAATGCGGCTCATCATCGCCACGCCTATCGAAAATAAAAGCAGATTAACGACTCCCGGATTTGACCATGAAAAAGTCAGAAAAAATTTATCAAACGTGTAGGGGTGCCCGGCCTTTATGTTCTTCAGGTAATCGTTGGAAAGGTTTACGATCCTGCCAAAAATGATCGGGTCCATCAATGAAAAACCGATGTTGATAGCAGCAAGTAGGAGGGTTAATCCAACCAGCCATTTATATGGCTTGAGATAACTTAGTAAAATTTTCATATAGAAGTATATAACACATGGTAAAGGACAAAGGTTTATACCACAAGTTCGGAAAAGCCTTTTAATTTCTGCCATTTTCTGTTGCCTGTAAGGTCAAATGCGGACAAATCTTCGTCAGCTTCCGGCGTCGCTCCCCAAACTGTAATAACATTTAATGTATTACATTGCGTCGTCAAGCCCGAACGTATGGAATTTTCGCCATTGGTTTCTATCATTACTATCGTTTATAATGGTGAGCGGCATATAGAAGGAACAATTCAAAGTGTCCTCGAACAGACTTATCCCAACATAGAATATATTTTGATCGATGGAGGATCGACAGACGGCACAATCGATATAGTCAACAGGTATCGCGATAAAATCGCTTTTGTTCTCAGTGAAAAAGATAACGGCATCAGTGATGCATTTAACAAGGGAATCAAATTGGCCCACGGCGAAATTGTCGGTATCATCAATGCCGATGACTGGTATGAAAAAGACGCGGTCGCTTCCGTAGTAAATCAGATAGGCGACAACGATGTTACTTACGGCGATCTCCGGCTCATAAAAAATGGGAAAACGGATTTTATACTAAAGGGAGATCATCATTATATCGAGAGAGAAATGACCATCAATCATCCAACCGTTTTTGTCAGAAAGAAGTGTTACGATCAGTTTGGAATGTTCGATGAGCAGTATAAATGCGCGATGGACTACGATCTTATCCTACGGCTTTGGGTGAATGGCTGCCGCTTCAAATATATTCCACAGGTGATCTCAAACATGCGCATGGAAGGGTTCAGCAATGCACAATGGTTAGTCGGGTGTGAGGAAACGCTGCTTATAAAAAACAAGTATCTCCCGAAAAAAAAAATTGGCAACAGCTTATATTTCTACAAACATATTTTCGCGATCGCGCTTCCGCGTTTTTTACAGAAAATGCGCATGGGCTTTGTCGTGAAAGGATATCGTTCGCACATCTCGAAGATCAAGAAGCTCTACGAATAGATGGGTTTGCATTTTGCTTTTCCGGGTAGAGGTATAGCAGCGGGAAAAAACTACATAAGATGATGCCGTATTGCCGTTCAAATACCGACTCGGTAAAAAAGAAAATAAGAATGATCAGTACCATCGCGGAAAGCACCACGTCCCGCTTGCGGATCGTTTTTACGACCAACATACAACACCAGAATATTAGTGCTGCCAGCCCGATGATCCCTGATTGCAAACTCACCTGCAGAAATTGATTGTGGCAGTTATACTTCATATATCCGCCGTCACCTTTTTTATCGCCCGCATACAAATTCATGCTGAGATATTTTTCCTGTAATTTTTTCTGATCGTTGGCCGGGCCAACGCCTGATACAAAAGCATGATTATCGCGCAAAATCTCGTAAGTGAATCTCCAGAGCAATAACCGGAATTCGATACCGTTGAAATAATCTGCACGCGTAAATTGTTCCTTCTGCGAAATAGAAACATCGTTATTCAACAGGTCGGTAAATCTCTTTTTAATAGAATTGTCGGTCAGGAAGAATATCGAAACGAGAATGGCGACGACTCCACCCAGCAATACGGGACGCCACTTGCGATATTTTGGCGATGAATGAAAAATGATCAGGTAAATGGAATAGGCGATCAATACACCCAACACCATCTTCGACGAAAGAAGAAAGATAAGCGCGATAAGAAAGAGGATCCATATCCAGCATAACATTTTTCTCTTTTGCAGCCAGGCAGGAATTGTTTTCGCTCTCAATAAGAATACGATAAATATAAAAATGTATACCGAAAAATAAACGGCGTGCTGATCGATGGCATGCACGAGGCTATGATAAAAAAACAAACTCGTGTCGCCGGTGTGCATATACTTCGAGGTATTTATCGAGAGACAGTATATCGATGCAATAGTCAGTAAAACACCCAGCGCGGTCATTAATCGTTTTCTCATGTCCTCCGTGACAAACGTGGAGGAGCAGAATATCAGCGGTATGATCAGGAGACCTAATTTGCCTTCGACAGCACACCAACCGGTATAAAAATCCCTGGCGGTAAATATGCCACGGGCTTGTACAAAAAAATAAATTGCGTACGCAAGGAACAGCCAGTCCTTTTTCAACCGGTTCCATTTTTGCCTTTGATCGCCTTCAAATAACCAACCGGCCAATAGTACGATAATGCAAATGCTGTTTGGCACCAATAAGGAAAAAATAATGGAAGTGAGAAAAGCATACAAAACGTATATCCTCGTGGCTGAAATAAAATCTCTAATTTTTTCCATGTTGGAGTGCTGTTGATAAACATTTTTCTATTTGGTCCGTGATGTGGTCCCAGGAATAATATTTTATGATTTTCTCATTATTATTATCGAGGAAGTGCCGATAATCGTTTTTTGAAATTGATTTTTCCATGATATTAAAAATGTCTTCCGCAGACGAAAAATAAAATGCATCTTTTTCAAGAACGGTTTGATTAAATATATTTTTGTGTGCAACAATCAGCGACTGGGAAGCCATCGCTTCTAACAAAGAAGGATTCGTTCCACCGACGGAATGACCGTGAAAATAGAGGTGTGAGAAATATCGAAGGTTATTCAATAATGGTAGATCAAAGACCGGTCCCATAAAAATAATTCTTTCGTCTGCGTATTTGTTTTTCAAATAACTGCCGAAATCGTTGTTATGGTTGCCAATGATGATCAATTTTTTTTTAGTAGTGGACCGATGGTAACCTGCCAAGATGATTTCAATATTGTTTTCCGGTTCCATCCTTGCAACGATCATATCATAATTATATTTCTCGAGCTGATATTTCCCGAGTGTTTGTTCATCTGCATTCAAAAACAAAGTGGCTCCGTACGGAATGAAGTCTGATTTTCTATTATATTTTTCAAGCAGGTATGCCTGTATACCTTTTGAATCCGCGATCAGATAATCGCTGGAAGTAGCTGCCCATTTTTCTGCTCTTTTCAGGAATTGTTGTACGGATTTTTTATACTTACTTCTTTTCCATTCGAGTCCGTCCATATTGGTTACAATCACCGGTTTTTTTGGAAGAAGGAATGTCCACACGCTGCTGCTTGTATATCCCAATTGAAGTATCACATCGAAATTTCGTTTTCTGCTGTCGAGGATACAATTGAAATCGTAAATAAATTGACCTGCGGTCCCTATTTTGTTTTCGGGGTCTAATTTTTTTATGAGATGAACTCCTTTCCAGGAATTGTCCCGGTACGGATGAAGAGAAGAGTTGTAAACGGACACGTCATGCCCCCGTGACACGAGCGCGGGCGCAATAAATTCGACAAATTGCTCAAAGCCGCCGTATTGATTGGGAATGCCTCGCGTTCCCATGATGCCTATTCTCATATCAATTGGTATGACCAACAATTTCCTGGTAAGCCTGCAAGGTTGTGGATGCTGCTTCGGGCCAGGTATATTGTGAAAAGATTTTTGTTCGGAGTAATTGCGGAAATGCTGATGAAGCGGCTTTCCGTACCGCTGCAAAAATAGATTCCGGCAGGGAAGGATCGCAGTAATGAGCCCATTCGCCAAAATATTCCCGCGTGTCTCCTTTGTCGGTGATTACAAGATTACATCCCATGGCAGCAGCTTCCAGCGAACTGAGGCCTGTTGTTTCAAACCAACTTGGTAATACGTGGACTTTTGCCTTAGCATAGTATCGAATCAACTCCGCTTGGGGAATGTTATCGATGAATTCGATATTCGGCGCGGCAATCTCTCTGCACTGCTGGTAATAACGGTGATGATTGGCCGATGCCGAGCCGATCAATATCAAACGAAATCCTGTGTTGTTGAGTGCCTTGATCAAGTTGAGCTGGTTTTTAATTCCTTCAATTCTTCCGACAGATAATACTAAACTGTTGTCCTTTTCCTCGCGGTACAACGCCGGGTCAAAAATTTCGGGATCGATGGCGTTGAAAACTACCTTGTATGGCCTTTCAACATGATAGCGCGTCAATAGTCTCTTATATTCACTACTGGAATTCGGCAACAGCATCGCCGCTTTTTTTAATATTGTTTTGATGGCTGCTGCTTGTCCCAATATCAAATAAGACGGACTAACGATTTTTTCACCATTCAAAATATATCTGGCAATCACTTTCAAATATTCCAGGTGGTCTGCCGGTAAAACCCGCGTAGCGTATCCGATCATACCAATGCGGTTTTTCTTTTCAAATTCGCTATAGTCGACAAAAATAGGCGAAATAACAAATGGTTTGCCGGAACGGGTGATATGAGATAAGATATCTGCGGGACGAATAATATTAAAAAAATGGATCAGGTCGTACTTATCATATCTAATTTTTTCGTCGCAAAGTTTTATATCTACTTGGACACCCAGCCTGGCAAGATATTTGGCGGTGTTGACGACCTGTATGGTGTCGCCTCCTCTGACTTTATACAATGTGGACCTTGTTATGAACAGAATTTTCAAATCAATGATTTTCAGAAAAAGGAATTGATTTCTTCGTTATGGTTTGTCTCCTGTTAAACTCTTCAAAATAACCACGACTGAATGCCAATATCCAAATTACATATTCGGCCGTGTTTGGAAGGTAACTTCCGGTGAACTGGTATATAAAAATGAAAAGAAAAAGGCTTAGCTGATAATAATTGCTATACACTTTAGTTTTAAAATACAGGTAAGTGATGAACAGCAGGCGAAGTACTGCACCCACGATCCCGAAGGTTGCCATGGTTTCCGCGACAGCATTTGGAATGGCCGTGTTCTCCACTGTAAAAATCTCCGCATAAAACTTTGTGAAAATCGGCGCCCCGAGCACTTTCACCTGGCCTGGGCCCACTCCGAAATAAATGCTTTTTTGAGACGCAATTTGCCAGGCAAGATAAAAGGAATCGGACGTTCGGCCTTTGAAGGATGTGTCCTGCCCGGAGAAAATGTTTGCGACACGGACAAATAAAATATTATTTGGAAAGAAAAGTATAAGAACGATCAACCCCATTATCAAAAGGAATGAAACCACGATCAGGTAAAAAATTAATTTCTTCTGCGGAAAAAAGAAATTCAGATTGGTAAGGAACGTGATGATCAACGCAAACAATAACCCTGCGATAACTCCGAAGGAAAGCGCAAGAATAATTGGTAATGTCAGCATGATAAAAAACCAAAAAGGATCTTTCAGTCTTTTCATCGCGATTTTGAGGTAATAATAAAGCGCAATCGGCACAAGTAGCGTGGAATAATACGACGGCTCATAGGTCAGCATCTTCAACCTTTTCACGCCTTCAATCCCATTTGTGATATTTGCTTCTGACCAGAAAAAATCCTTTAGAAAAGGAATGAATAAAGAGAACAATGCGATGCAAAAGAGAAATGTATTTAATAAAAGAAGGTTGTTATAAATTCTTCTCAACGTTTTGCATTGCTGTAGGAAAAGGTGAAAGGTCAGTGCGAACACATATACGGAAAATAACAGCAGGGTAGATTTCAAATAATAGCTGACCTCAACGCCGTGCATAAAATGTATGATGGCGAAGGGGATGAGCACGAAAAAAAACGGCCATATATATTTTATATAGTGGTATTTAAACAGCCAGATCAGGAAGATCGGCGTTAGCAGCGTCGTGTATAACAATCCAAGTGGAAGCAAAAAGGAATTGACGGCAAAATAAACGATAGCAAGGGGTAAATATTTGTTAATGCGAATCTCCGCGTCCAGGTCAAGAGCCTTCCACATGCAGTTATCGTTTTTTTATAAAAGTAAAATCGAAATGTTCCCGGGCGATCACGGCAAACTGGTTTGCTTCGAGCTTTTTTATTGTGGATTGAACCAGGTCATGGCCACCATCCTGCTGTATATGAAATTCGACGCACAATATCTGAATATCGATGTCCGATATCGAATCGAGAACAGTAAATTCAGCGCCTTCAATATCCAATTTAAGCATATCCAGGCGACTGTGACCATTTGAGCGCATGATATCGGCCAATGTTTCAACCCGCACTTCTATATATTTTTCTGTTCCCTGCAGATTTGTGATCGAATGCGAAATATGTGCCTCATCCTTCGGTTCAAAGAATTTCAATACGTCTTTGCTATTCCAAATTCCGATATCCGAAAAGTGCAAATGGTTTATGATATTTTTATCGAGCGTATATTGGACGTTGTTTATTTCGGCGGTTGTTTGTCCCGCTGATGCTGCGCGTAATACTTTATCGAAATGTAACCGGGCTCTTGGGGTGGGATCGAAAATAAAAACGTCGCAATGAAATTTTTTCGCAAGGGCGACATCAAACGAAATGTCTTCGCCGGCTCCGGCGAGGTAACAAACCGAATGCTCGTTTAGAAGATCCACGGGAACGATCCATCCGCCGTAATCGGTACCTAATTTTTCAAGTCGATAGGAAGTTCTATGCAACTTGAATTGTAAATCGCGACCGAAAATCTCCTTTACATATTTTTTTATGCCGCTTAGCATGCGTAATGACTTATTATTTTTTCAAAAAGGGTATAGTAGCCGGAAGTCATCGTTTGCAGCGTGAATTTTTCTCTGGCAACGGCGATGCAATTTGCTGAAAATTCGTCGAGCTGGCGCTGATCTTCCAGGAGCGAAATCGTTTTCTCCGCGAATGTATCAATGTCGAACGGTTCTACAATGATACCGTTGTGATTTGGCCTGACGATCTCTTTATTCCCTCCGATATCAAAAGTAATGCATGGCGTACCACATGCAATCGATTCTATGAGCGTATTCGGAAGATTGTCGGCTCGCGTCGGATAAATGAAAAGGTCGGATGCATTTAGACAATCGCTCACTTCTGACTCATTTTTCAAGTATCCTTTATAATGCAAATTAAAATTTGAAAAAGAATTCAATTCCTGAATCGCGCCTTCTCCCAATATCAAAAAATTAATTTTTTCCCTGGTCGTTGCGTTGATTTTGCGAAGTATCTCGATCAGATCATGCCCGCCTTTCCACGGATTATTTTTTGTCAGAAAGTGAGAGCTGAACATGATCGTTTTTTCACCAGGATCCAATTTTAATTTTTCTCTGACGGCACGCTTATCTTTTGGCCTGAATATATCGGTATCAACTCCATTATAAATCTGGTAAATTTTTGTTTGTTCGAAAACGGGGCTTTGCTCCGCCAGATTTTTCAACCAGAGTGATGGAGTGACAATGGTAAGAGCAGATTGCTCGTATACTCTTTTCTTTTGACGCAGTAAATATCCTCCTGTATTGATACCGATCTTTGGAGGAATTTTCGTGAGTGCCCGGTCATTTTTCAAATATTTCCACGAGTCATTATTGAATGTGTGCGACGAATTACCGGTGAACCCCCACATGTCGTGCAAGGTCCACGCGATAGGAGCAATGCGCGACAACTTTTCAATCAGCGGTGTAGCAAAATAGGCGCCATGTGTGTTATGCAGATTGATAATGTCAGGATCAAATGATTTCGCGAGCGACAGTATTTTTTTAGATGAGAAAGGAAAGAATTGATATAATAAGCCGACTTGACGACTGACGCGGTCTGTAATTTTTTCGACAATGATTTCATGTGTGCGGTTAAGTATTTGTACGGTATTTGAAGCCGCACCTTTTTTGGTTTTTACAATCAGGTGATTTTCGGTATGGAATTGCTGTTCCAATCCTTTCATCATTCGTTGCATCATGACGGCTGCGCCACCGCTGAGGTCGGTTGTATTTATGAACAATATTTTCATTAATATCTAAAAAAGTTTTCCATCCGCTGTTCAAATATCTGTTTGTTCCAATTCCGCACAAGCATTCTCGGCAATTGAAACAGGTCAGTCCAGCTGTGGACCTGGTTATAATAATTGGCGCAAACTATTTTAAAACCGCATTCATTACATGCTTCGATGCTATTTTTGTTGTAGTCTTTTTTTCCACCGAATGGATATGAGAAATGATCGATTTTTTGATCGAGTGTTTTTTCAAGGAATTTTTTTGAAAGCTTGATCTCAGTGAGCTGCTCGTCGTAGTTTAATGCGGCCAGAGCAGGATGATTTACCGTATGGGCCCCGATGACGGCCGCGCTTGATTTGCTCATTTTTTTTAGTTCTTCCGTTGTCAGCATCCGATGGGTCGGTCGTCCTTCCGTTGGCAGGCCTGCCAGACTTCGTAAATGATCAAGCGTTTTATTTCTTTCGGGAATGCTGGTGAATTTTAGAATTGGATGAAGCGTGTCGTAAGCCTTTTGTTTTTCTTTGGGTGTCGCTGACGGAAACTGGTATTTGTTTTTTCGCGTTTCGATGGTGATTGACGGAGGCAAATTATTGTCAAGCAAAAAAATCCTTTCAAGTTCATCCCACCACAGTTCGTTCTTTGTATTGATGTTTGACGTGGTGATATAAAATAATGCCTGGGCCTGAAGTGATTCAAGTATAGGAATGGCTTCGTACAGGTTATCGAGATAACCATCATCAAATGTGATTACGACTGCGTGCGGCGGAAATTTTTTCTGGTGAATAATGATTTCGGTAAACTCGTCTATGTTGAGGAGGTTATATTTTTTTTTCAAAATGGTGACATGATCATTGAAATTTTCGGGCGTAACGGACAACAGTTGCGGATCTGTTTTGAGATGCGTAACACGGTGATATAGCAAAATAACTGCCGGCCTGTCGAACAAATTGAGCAAATATCTTCCTGATGAGCCGAGCAATTTTTTGACCATGTAATAAGCGTTTATTTCTTCGCAACGATAGTGATAATTACCTGGTAATTCTCATCCGTGAAATCGAGCTCGCGTGTCGAGAGCTCATCCGCACTGATCCCTTCCAGGAATGAAATAGCAGCAAGGACGTTTCCGTGGGACCGTGTCGCCACATGCCCTTTTCCGAAAACTTCTTCAAAACTTTTTTGGGCTGATAGCGTGGTAAATCTCCAGAAATCTCCCCATTTGTCCATATCGTAACGAGAGATTTGCGATATACCGCCCAGTGTTGCCAACAGCACTCCGTCTTTTTTTAAAAGATGATAGGCTCCCTGAATAGCCGCTCTGAAATCATAAATAAAATTGAACGTCTGTGTACAGATGAAACAGTCAACTTGTTCCGCGGGCAGTGTTTCCGGTTTGGTTAAATCGCCGATGATCGTAGCGTGGGAATTATCATTTGTGTAATGGAGGATATCATATTTTAGGACGTGGTCCCCACCAAATTTTTTGCTGTAGGTATTCTCGGCAATTTCGAGAACATTCCCTCTGATCAGGTTTTTATTTTCGGTGAGAAATTTTTCGATATAGTAGCGGTCAACCGGTGTTCCCCGTTCCAATCCGAAAATGGTTGAAACCGGTTGAGTCTTTCGCAGGTCATACCAGCGGGCAGGATTAAGCCGAATCCTCATTTTTTTCAGGATCGATGAAGGTATGAACGACATATCAGTTGAATATCTTTTTTAATTTGAAACGCGCCTTTGTAAGAAAACCTGGCTTGATTGAGAAAAAATACCTGATTAATGCTTGTCTCGCATGTTGATCCACTTCCAGGGGAATAGCTTTTACTTTAATGGGCCCCGGTGAAAACTCCACATCAAATTGATCCGTTATGCCGCTGTGAACACCTGTTCCGTCATTGCCAACATTCATCACAAGCGAATGATGAGGATATAGCGTCAGTTTATTTTTAAGAAAGGCCGATGCATGCCATCGAATGGCCCATGAATTATTTTTTCCTTTTGTTTGATCAGACAGCATTTTGGTAAATTCATAGGAGCCATCGAGATCGAATTCGTGCGACAATTTATTCTTTAAAATCGATTCCAAAAGCACCTTGCCATCGGGTTCAAATATCTCCCATCCTCTTTTCCAGGTAGCCCATCCCCAGCAATCGGCTCCCCGGAGGAAAAAATTTTCCTGTAACGATTCTTTTATCGGGTATAGGTAACCGTGAATACAAACGACCCGCGGTTCGTTTTGATAAAACTCAAGTGCATCGTTCATGTATTGCAGAAAATACGGCGAAACAAGAATGTCATCCTCCACGATAATTGCTTTATTATGGATGTTGAGGATTCTTGTCACACCCTCAATGATGTTATCGGCAAGCCCATAATTTTTTTCGCGTTCGGTGATATGCACTTGTTTGAACCCGGTAATGGTATAAAGATATTTTCGTAATTCAGCAACAGCTTTCTCGGCGCCGGCGTTTTTCGGGCCATCCGAAAAAATAAACAGTTCGCTTTCGGATGAAAGTTTATTGTCCAAAAGCGCCTGGACTGTTCTTTTTGTATGACTCAGGCGATTGTAAGTAAACAGGATGATAGGTGCTGTTGTCATTGAATCTTTTTCAAAATAGTCGTTTCCGAAAACCCTTTCATATATGGTACCGGGCCCGCAAATTTCCAGATTTTCCACGATTGTTTGTCAAATTTAAACGGCGACAGATAATATGCTCTTTCGGAATTGTCGACCACGAGAAATCCTCCTGTCTTTAATTTGCTTAGGGAATGATCGATACATGAAGGCCTTGCGCGGCCATCTACGACGATTATATCGAAAAAGGCATCCGGGTATTTGTCGATCACCTTTACATATTTTTCAAAATTCTTTCCGGTATAATTCTGATCACTCGAAATATAATCTGCCGGGATCTGATAATTTTTTTTCGGAAAATGAGGATCAGTTTCGGGTTGTATGAAAAAATAGTCGACGTTGTCGATTTTCAGTTCCCTGAATTCTTTTTTCATTTTCTCGTACCAGGCCTTATCGTGCTCGACAGAAACAACATGTTTAACCCGGCCTGACCAAAACATCGTGGATCCACCGGAACCATATTCAAACAGCTGCATATCCTTGTGCGAAATTTGTTTCAAGAATTCCGTAGCCCCAAAAGTGATCCACAAAGTATTTTCGCCGGATGCCGGCCTACCCGGAAGATGTTTTTTCCAATTTGAATAGTATCTAAAGCAGTCCGAAATAGTTTTAAAAGAAGGATACTTCAGCAATGTCTTTATGGACATCTTTATATAAAGAAATAGATCGCTCATATGATTTGTTCGTCTACTATGGGATAAGCAGTGGCCAATCTTTTTTTAGCATACATCCTGATTGTGAAAAAATAGACCGCGAAATAGCAGGCGTTGCATATCAGCGACACAAGCGCCGCTCCATATACGCCAAATCGTGGTACAAGTAAAAGGCTCAATCCAAAGCTAATGCAACAAAGGAAAAATCCGATGATAGAGGCGATATGTGTTTTTTCAAAATAAACAACATAATTGCTGTATAAAGGAACCAGCGCAGCCAAAATTTGTGAAACCAATATAATTGGAAGAATATATATGGTTTCATTATACTTGCTTTGAATGATACCGAGCATCAGTATTACTTTCACGAACACGATGATGCAAAATGACAAGACAAGCAGAATTAAAAAAAGCCTCACGAGCATCCTGTTTGTTTTTTCGATATTTTTCCGAACATCCTTTTCTTTCAGAAAAAGCGGAAGCCATGCATTCTGAAATGATGTAAAAATCAGTGGAATCACGCTGGCGCAAGAAATAGCGAGGTAGTAATAGGACATATTCCCAAACGTGCCATATTTTTCGAGAAAAAATTTATCGCTGAAATTGATTACAATGCCGAACATCGCGGATATCGTCACCGGTAACGCAAGTTTTAGGCTGGATATCGCTATGCGCCTGCTGAATGTTGAATCGGTTTCCCTGATAAAGAAATATGAAAAGACCAGGAACAAAATTAATTCAACAACATAGGTTGTTTCCAGGCGTACTCGCACACTGTCGGTCCCTTTAAAGAAGAAAAGAAATGCCACGGCCAACACGTTGATGCAAATAATGCGGAAAATATTATATTTCTTCAACTCAGTTATTTTTTCACTGGTGAAGAAAAAGTTCGTCAGCATAAAATTGCAGATCGTCACAATGATAGCAAGCAACACGGGCCAGCGATAGCTGATATAATTAATGTGATTTTTGAAAAGGATTTTCACGATCGCATAGTCCCATCGAAAAAAATAAATTGGAAAAATTACGATCGAGAGAATTATTATCAGCAGACAAAAAATGGTAAACAGCAGTGTGCCCCTGTCTTTACTTTCATAATCGTGATAAAATTTACTGAGCGGAATATATAAGCCGAAATTCAGTACGACCGAAAATGTGAGGATGATCGATAAAAGATAACCATATAAACCATATTCATCCTGCGTCATCAATCTCAGGTAAATAGGTAAGAGTATAATACCGGAGAGTTTCACAAAAATATCTATGCTTAATACCGCAACCAGCCGGTTGAAAAGCAGATTGTTTTTATACTTTGCAAGAAACGATTTGAAAAGACCGGCAGATTTCATTTTTTTTAAAAGGTGCACGCAGGCAGAGAACCGGGAAATTAATTACATCGAATGAGCAGGGCATTATGGGAACTCATCCCATTCTACCGTATTTTTTACTTGTCTTATTTAATTGAATAAACAATGCCAAAAAGAATGTGCATCCAACGAATATCACCGTGGTTGTCATTAATGATTTAAATAAAGAATATGACTGTGGCTGATTTCTGCTCTTGAAGGGATCGATCAAATCAATCGCTGCTGTATCCTTTGCCAACCATCTTTGCGTAATTAGTTTTTCGTCGGACAAATCCAGCGAGTATTCATATGCTTCCGCCGGATTGAAAGCATTGTTATAAACCGTGGAAGAAATTTTACCGGAAGCAATGAAACGGTTGTAATTTTTTTTGAGAGTATCCAGGTTCGCCAGTTCATCATTTAGAAACATTAATCTTTCCTCGTACATTTTTTTCTCATCATTTTTTATCTTTTTCAGGTAAGGGCTATTATTGAAATAGGAAACTATCGCTTGTTGCAGCTTGTCGGTAAGGGTTGTATCATTGATCCGTGCTACGATGGTGAACGGCCGGTGTATTTTGGTTGATGTATCCGTTTCCAAGGGTTCATTCGCAAGCGTGTTCGCGACAATATAATTGACTTGTCCGCCTTCCGTCTCCGTTAAATTTAACGCAGCCGCCAGTTGTTTACGAGAGCCGGTGCCCGCCAATAAATTCAATTGTTTTACCATCTCGGCAACAGCGTTGTTGTTGAGTTCAGTTGACATCGCAACCATTGAGACTTCATAGTATCTTGCCCGCGAGTTATAATAAGCATAACCGACGACGAGGCCTGCAATTAACGCAGCGAGCAGAAGTAATTTTCCACGGTTGATTACATTGAAAATGTAGCGGACAAAAACAAAGAAGCCATAAAGGAGTTGAACTAAAATTCTTTTAAAGACGCCGAGACTTATATAATCGTCCGACCTGATATTTTGTTCATCCATATTGAATGATTACCGAATGAAAGATACCGTAAACGTGATAAAAGCAGGTTTAGTATTGTCTTGAAAGCACGCAAATTATGAAATAAAAATTATATCGGCCGATCATCGGCATGAGGCGCATCAAGACCGAAAAATTGATCATATATCATAAATACATGATCCATTCCGATCAAAAATAATTGTCGGCATGACATTAAAAAAATAAGAAGATACCTTTATGATTTAACTGTAAACCATAATTCGGCTCCATAAAAAGTCTACATTTAACGCGTATTAAATAACATTCCGGAAGCAATAAATATAAATAAGCCCCGTTTTGTGTTTCGAAATTCCGCTAATCCTTTGCGAAAATTAAACACCGATGCAACCTTTTTTACTAAAGGACTGTCAAAATGCATGGGTTGTTAATATTTGAAAAAAATGATTAAAAAGGAGATAGCGGGAATGATCTGGCAGGAAAATTGAAGATTGGCTAGACATTGGAAATAGTTTTTTTTAAGTATTTTTGCCGAAAAATCGGGTTGTAAAACCTTGATTTTGTTATACTTAACGATTATTGCTATATCCTTAATAAACCATAAATTGAGTACCTGATGCTTGGAATTGCAAAAGAAAGATCATTTGTCAAGGAGATCAAAATAACTAAAAGTTCGGTTAGCTTTCGGAATGAATTGGCGGATCGTCGCTGGTATTTAACTTTCAAAAGAGCATTCGATATTGTATTTTCCTCTCTCGTTATAATTTTTTTGCTAAGCTGGCTGGTTCCCTTACTGGCATTGCTGATTAAGCTTGATTCAAAAGGACCGGTTTTTTTTATGCAGAAAAGAGTTGGTTTTCTGGGCAAAACCTTCCTTTGCTTTAAGTTCAGAACCATGGTCGTGAATTCTGTTTGCGACAGGCAGCAGGCAGTTTCAAATGATCCAAGGATTACCCGCCTCGGTAAATTTCTACGGATATCAAGTTTAGATGAGCTTCCTCAATTTATTAATGTACTGTTAGGAGACATGAGCGTTGTAGGACCTCGTCCGCACATGCATAAAGACAACGAAGATTTTGGTAAGATCGTTAATAATTACCGGCTGCGTCACTACGCGAAACCGGGCATCACCGGGATGGCACAGGTAAAAGGCTATCGCGGGCCGGCAAAAAATTTCCATAGCATTTTCCACCGCTATCAATGGGATGCTTTTTATGTGCGCAACGCAAATGCATCGCTTGATTTTAAAATTATCCGGCTAACCGCTATTCAAATCATCAAAAGCATTTTTTCTTTCAGAAGTAGAGAAAAAGCAGAGCGTAGTCAACAGATGTTGATGGATAATTCACCCGGACTGGTTTTTGCGAAGACTGTATCCCCGGAATAGTTCGCATCAATTACCACATCAGACGCTTTCCGTACCGCTTTTCCCTGATCATTTTCCGCCCCATCCCTGTCTGTCGAGATTGCGATATTGTATCGCTTCCGCGAGATGTTCAATTTTGATTTGATCACTACCGGCTAAATCTGCGATGGTACGTGACACCTTCAATATCCTGTCATAAGCCCTCGCCGACAAATTCAGTTTTTCCATTACATTTTTTAATAGGTTTTGTCCTGCGGTTTGTATCACGCAAATTTCTATCAAGAGTTTACTGTTCATTTGCGCATTTGCATAAATACCCGGATGATTGGCGAACCGGTCAATTTGCTTTTGCCGGGCAGAGATCACACGGTCACGTATAACCGAAGATGACTCTCCCTTGACCTGTGATGATAATTCTGAAAAGGCGACAGGTGTCACTTCAACATGCAGGTCGATCCGGTCCAGCAGAGGCCCTGAAATTTTGTTTAAATATTTCTGCACCATTCCCGGAGCGCAGGTGCATTCTTTCTCGGGATGATTATAAAAACCGCATGGACAAGGATTCATTGAGGCGATAAGCATAAAACTTGCAGGAAAATCGACGGCAATTTTTGCACGGCTGATAGTTACTTTTCTTTCTTCGATCGGTTGTCTCATCACTTCAAGTACCGTCCTTTTAAATTCCGGCAATTCGTCGAGAAATAAAACACCATTGTGCGCAAGAGAAATTTCCCCGGGTTGGGGAATGCCGCCACCACCCACCAGCGCGGCATCTGATATGGTATGATGAGGAGACCTGAAAGGCCGCTTTGCAACGAGTGTTGCATTTTCGGGCAGTTTGCCGGCCACACTGTGAATTTTCGTCGTTTCTAATGTTTCGTGTAATGTTAATGGTGGAAGAATGGTCGGCAATCTTTTTGCCAGCATCGTTTTCCCGGCACCTGGAGGTCCGATCAAAATCGCATTGTGACTTCCGGCTGCAGCGATTTCCAACGCACGCTTAATATTTTCCTGTCCTTTGACATCATTGAAATCGATATCAAAATCATACTGCGCGGCGTAAAATTCTTCTTTTGGATTTACGATCACGGGCGCCAACGATGGCATGCCGCTAAAAAAATCGATCACCTGGCTGATATGCCTGACACCGAAAACTTCCAGACCGTCCACGATCGCCGCTTCTCTCGCATTTTGCCAGGGCACGATCAGACCTTTGAATTTTTCTTTCCTGGCCTGTATCGCGATCGGCAAGGCGCCTTTGATGGGTTGCACCGTTCCGTCGAGATTCAGTTCTCCCATCATCATATACTTTTCGAGCAGATCAACGTTGAGTAACTGTTCACTCGCGGCAAGCGTTCCCATTGCAATGGGCAGGTCAAACGCAGAACCCGATTTGCGAAGATCTGCAGGTGCAAGGCTCACCACCAATTTGGTTCTTGGCATAAAATAGCCGTTGCTTTTGAGTGAACTTTCCACCCGTTGCAAACTTTCTTTCACTGCGTTGTCGGGCAATCCGACGATAAAATAACCACTTCCTCCCAACACATTTACTTCGACCGTGATGGTAATTGCTTCGACGCCATATACAGCGCTGCCAAATGTTTTAACAAGCATAGATAAGGTTGATGGATGGCGTTGTAATCGGCCAATCAATTGCCATCTCAATTTCGCGTCAAGATAAAAAACGGCAAACGCTGGCCTACGGCCTCTTTGTGGTATTCGGAAAGATATTGTTATTCGTAACGTGAAGTATTTGGATGAAAAGTTTTCCAGGAATGCCAGAATTCCTGGTATGCCTGGATGGGAGTGAGTGCCATTTTCGTCGCAATTTCGCCGGTGCATTGGCCATTCAACCGGCAACTTATTTTTGCATGATCGTCGATGAGCCTGTTTGCCGAACGATCGAAGTCGAACTGCAAGGAATCGCCGACTGAAAAAACATAAAAGGTGCGGTTATCAGGTTCAACGGTGATCAGTATGCGCGTTTTGCCGACCTGGTCGGTGATCACTCTTTTTTCAATAAGCCTATTCCAGTCGTAAGCTTTACTTTCTCCATCGCGACTGATTCCGACCACCCATGATTTAAACTGCCATGAGGCGCTGTCACGTTTTTCAAGGCTTCCGCCGATTATTCCTTCATCATAACCTCGCAAACTATCGTATCGGCTTTTGAAATTTTTGTCGGGCTGGAAAATAACACTGTTTGGATGTAGTGTGAGCCAGTCGCCTAAGCGCATTTGCCTGGAAAGTATTTCGGGTAGCTGCTTTCCTTTTAACGGTCCGGCTATCGCCTTGCCGGTTGCCTGTTGCCACCAGCTTTTTGTGGTTTTATCTTCGAACATTGCATTAAAATGATCCATTCCTACCAGCCTGAATTCTTCGATTTTTCCATCGACCAAGGGACTATACACACGGCCGGTCCTACATACTGTGCAATATGTGACCATCACCGGTTGTGATCCAATAGTGTCGCGAACCTGGTGATGATAACCAATAATTTCAATCGGGTATGCCTTGGATTCGTCACCCATGGAAACGCCTATGATCAATTTATTCTTGTTGGTTGTGTCATTTGCGGCGGTTGCAAAAACTTTTTCTTTGGGTTGATAAAACATCTTCTCGGCAAGAAACTTAAAGTTGAATGCATATGCAATCACCGCATACAATAAGGTGAAAAAAACCAAAATTGTCGTTTGCCACCATCTTCCTTTTTTCAGGTAATGCCATCCGAGAACGATTATCGCGATCAGAAGCAGCAGTCGCATCCAGCCAATATGATTATTGAGGAAATAGGCAGCGTCAATCGTGTTCGCATGCTGGCTTCCGGGAAATGGCATGATGAAATATACCCTGAAAATTTCCAACGCAAACAAGAGCAAAAAAGCGATTGTGAGTAGCAGTGCTCTTCTCATGGATAAAAAGTTTTTTGGCGGCGCGCCGCAGGTCAAAAGTGAAACAAAGATTGGCAAAAGCTATGAATATTCAATAAATCTACAAATGATTTAGAGTGTCGGGTTGCAAATGTCGGTAGTGAGATAGATTGATACAAATTGAATTCGAAGGAGGATGGGTCATCATGTATGGGATAAGCGCCGCTGCTCTAAACCACTTCCAAAACGCTATAATTTTTCCAACATATCCACAACATCTTCTCTTTTCAAAATCAGGTAACCGAGACGATCGTTGCTGATACCTTCTTTTAATTGATAGCTGAATTCAAGCTGATCATTTTGTATGCTGGTTTCAAAATATTTGAAGGAAATATTTGAGTATTGCTTTAATTCATCAGCGATCTCGTACAAGTGAGTCGATAAGATAAAGACCGAGTTCTTGATTTTGATAAGACCTTTGATCACAGTCGACGAACATTTCATCGCGTCCTGGACATTCGTCCCCTTGAACAATTCATCGATCAATACCAGCCATGTCCGATTATCCGTTATTTTGATCAATGTATTTTTGATTCGCTGCACTTCATTGAAAAAGTAACTTTCACCTTTCACTAAATTATCGACCACATTGATATTACTTAACACACCATCAAAGAGGCTCAATTTCATCGACGCTGCGGGCACGCCCATGCCGAGATGAGCCATAAAAACGGCGGCTCCGACTGCTTTGATAAAAGTGCTTTTGCCCGCCATATTTGCCCCAGTTAAAAAAACAAAATTGCTTTCATGAACCATATGGACATTATACGATACAGGATTTGAAAGAAGGATATGATAGAGCGACTGCATATCAAGCGACGGTCCGGGCGTCTCCACGAAAGTGGGCAGCACCATATTGAATTTTTGAGTTGCCATGGCCATCGAGTACCATGCGTCGAGCCTGCTGTAGATATCGATAAGTTCAAGTGCGCTGTTCTTAAATTGTTCGCGGATAAAATGTCCGTAATAAGCCGTTTGAGTAACCGAAAAGGGAGTGCTTTTTTCCAATTCATTCAACGAACGGATCACGTCGCTGCGAAGTAAAAATTTGATGCGGTGCAGATAAGAGCGTAGCATTGAAGGACAGCCATCGTTGTCAAAGAGGTTTACCAGTTTCTCCATTCCCTTTGTGAAATCAGCAAAATGGCTCAATGAATATCGTAATAATGAATAATCCGGTCCATGAAGGAGCTTATAGGCCGTGGCGTTGACAATATTTGGATGCGAAGGAATTTCGTCGAGTGCGGTTTCATAAAATCTTTCTATCACCATGATGGTGCCATTCGATATTGTCAATGGCCATTCATCGACATTGGCAAGGATCAGTTGAATGATCTTTTGCGTTTCGGTAATATGTTTCAAATTGCTGAATGGGTGATTGAAATATTGAAACAGCCTGTCCCTGCCGCCGACAGTGCGCGTAAAATTTAGCTTATGAAAAATGGAGGATTCTTCATCGTCGCTAAAGATGGAAAGATCGTCATATGTGATTTTATCTATCTGCATCTTTTTTTAGAAAGGTTGGAGTTGAACCGACACAGAGCCGGCGGTTAATGTTCAGCGTTATATTTCAAACAGCAGTCTTTTTCCTTTCTTAGATTCATCGAATACATTATTTCCATAAACAAGGTGTCCGCTAACAAAAGTATGGGTGATGGCAGCGGGAAGAACAAGTCCCTTCTCCTTTTCTGAAGTGGCTTCGAACGGGCTCCATCCACATTTGTATAAGATATTTTCTTTTGTTACCGAAGTGGTTTGTCCGGGATCAACAATAACCAGATCTGCAAAATATCCCTCGCGGATAAAGCCTCTGTCTGCAATCTTGAAACAAGTGGCCACGGCATGACTCATTTTTTCGGCTACTTTTTCGATGGTGATCTTGTTTTGTTTTACGTAATAGAGCATTAACAGCAAAGGGTGTTGAACAAGAGGCAGTCCTGCATGCGCCTTTTCATACGAACCTTTTTCGCCTTCCGATGGGATCAGCAAACCGTCTTCATTCCGGCGGAATCCTTTTTCTTCTAACAGGTGTGGTGCGTGATCGGTCGCGATGACATCTAACCTGTCGTCCAGCAAGGCAGTCCACAATGCCTCGCGATTATGCGGAGCCTTGATGGCCGGATTGCATTTAATGCGGTTCCCGAATTTCGCATAGTCATCACTGGTAAAATGCAAATGGTGTACACAAACCTCGGCTGTGATCCTTTTTTCTTTCAAAGGCGTCATGTTCGAAAATAATTGCAACTCTTTTTCCGTGGAAAGATGGAGTATATGAAGCCGGCTGTTGTGTTTTTTGGCAAATTGAATAGCGGTCAATGAAGATTCAAAACAGGCTTCTTCATTCCGTATGATAGGATGATCGGCGGCAGTAAGCTGCTTCTTTTCATTTTTAAGTCGCTCCAAATTTTTTTTGATGATACGTTCTTCTTCACAATGGGTTGCAATCAACACTTCACTTTCCCTGAACAGTTTATCGAGCGTCAGGTAATTATCGACGAGCAGATTTCCTGTAGAAGAGCCCATGAAGATCTTTATGCCGCATATTTCTTTTTTTCTTTGGTTTGTTCTCAGCGCCTCATCGGCATTTTCATTCGACGTGCCCATGAAAAAGGAATAATTGGCGAGCGCTGTTCCTGCAGCGATATCGTACTTCGCTTGCAACAGTTCCTGTGTAAACGCAGGAGGCACCGTATTTGGCATTTCCATGAACGACGTAACACCACCGGCAACGGCTGCTTTGGATTCGGTATAAATAGTAGCCTTATGCGTAAGTCCCGGCTCGCGAAAATGTACCTGGTCATCGATCACACCTGGAAGTAAAAATTTGTTTTCACCATTAATTTCCGTCACCGCGCCAGGCGATTGAATGCTGCTGCCGATTTTCTTTATGCGTTCATTTTCGATCAACACATCGCCTGTTGTGACCTTGCCTTCGTTGACTATGGAAATATCTTTAATCAGGTATTTTTGCATATCTTGAAATCGGAATCGCCAAAATGTTATTATGACGCAATTTATAAAAACCATTGTAAGCCATTCGATAATTTTATTGTGCGCTCTTTCTTCCTTCGGTCAATCAACTTACTTACCACTAGGTTCCAAATCGGATCATTTTCTTGAGAGATTGGAAATTCGTTTACAAACAAATCCGGACTTGAATGTGTTCACGCCGAAACCATTAAGCAGGAAGGTAGCCGTGCAGGTGGCTGAAATGGCGGATTCGCTAAGCAAATTTTATCCGTATGACGAAGATTATAAATTATCCGATCGTGATAAATACAACCTGCACGAATTGTTGATGAACAACAGCGAATGGGTGACGGGTAACAAGGATGATTTCCAAAGTAAGAAGCCGTGGTTTAATACATTCTATAAGACGAAGGTAAATTTTTTTGAAGTGAACGAAAAAGATTTTTTTCTTGCGCTTAACCCGGTGATTCAACAAAATCAGTCTTACGAAACAGGCAACAGTGAACACGTATTTTTGAATTCAAAAGGATTCGCGTTACGAGGTTTGATCGGACAGCATCTTGGCTTTTCCTCTTTTGTCACCGACAACCAGGAAAGAGGGCCCACCTATTTCCAGGAGCGTGTAACAGCGTCCGGATATCCCGCGGTTCCCGGAGCAGGCTATTACAAAGATTTTAAAACAACGGCATTCGATTATTTTGATGCGAGAGGATCCATCGTATTCGATGCATGGAAGTATTTAAATTTCCAATTCGGGTATGATAAAAATTTTATTGGAAACGGTTATCGCAGCCTGATGTTAAGCGATTATTCCGCGCCCTATCTTTTTCTAAAAATAAATACCAGGATATGGAAGATCAATTACCTCGTTAATTTTATGGAATTAATCAACCAGCATTTGCCCGGGGATTACCAGTATCCAAAAAAATATGCCGCGATCCATCATCTGAGTTTTAACGCAACGAAGTGGTTGAATCTCGGATTATATGACAACGTTGTCTTTAGCCGCGCTGATCATTTTGATTTTTCATATCTCAACCCCATTATTTTTTTAGTCGCCGCACAACAGCAAAATGGCAGCCCTGATAAGGTAACGGTCGGACTAGATTTTAAGGCAAACATCGGCCATGTCACACAGTTCTACGGGCAGTTTGTAATTAATGAATTTGTACTGCATGAAGTGTTACACTATTCTGATGGCTGGTGGGGGAATAAACATGGATTACAACTCGGCGTTAAGTATATTAATGCTTTCGGCATTAAAAATTTCGATTTGCAATTTGAAGGCAATGTGGTTCGGCCTTACACGTATTCGCATGACGATTCTGTATCCAATTACTCACACTATAATCAACCGTTAGCACATCCTTTAGGGGCGAATTTTTTTGAATTTATAACGATTGCCAGATTTCAACCCGCGAATAAATGGAATGTTGAAGCCAAGCTCATTTACTTTCGACAGGGATTGGATTCCGGAGGCGTAAATTACGGAGGCAATATTTTCCTTAATTATAACACTCGTCCATATGACTATGGATTTAAAATACCTTCCGGCGTACCGGCCAATTGTGTGAATGCTTCGGCGCTTGTAAGTTGGGAAGCATTGGAAAATGTTTTTATTGATGGCTCCATTCTTTACAGAACATACGCCACTCATAGCATAGCCACGGAAACGAAAAGTTCAACCACATTCACCATCGGCCTTCGAATAAATATGTCAAGAAGACAATACGATTATTAAAATAAATTGGACAGGATCATAGCTGGACACACGCTTTTTTTACTCCAACAATGGCGTACGTTTTACATATTTCGCCGCTGAGTATTATAATGTACATCCGGAGGTAAATTCGCCACACTTCAATTGTTAATTTTTCGGATGGCTTCAAATTTTTAGGTAAATCTTCACATGGTATAATATTGGTATCTCTTCTCGCGGATTAGTTATTCTGAAACATTATTACGAATAGAAAAACAATTTTAGTTTATGAAAAAGATTTTATTAGCTGCTTTATTGCTCGTAAGTGTGTCGGGCTTCGCTCAAAGATTTCAATTGGGCCTTAAGGCAGGTGCAAACCTCAGCAACTTCAATGGCGACACGTACCAGGATGTAAAACACGATGCATTAGTCGGCTTTCACGCAGGCGCATTTGTCGGATTTTTCCTTGGTACCCATTTTTCAATTCAACCGGAAGTGGTATTTTCTACCCAAGGTGCAAAATTCAAAGACGTAAGTACGGACGACAAGCAAGATTTTAAATTGACCTACCTTAACATTCCGGTGCTCGCGAAGTATGAATTCAACGGTGGATTTTTTCTTGAAACAGGTCCACAGGCAGGAATCAATATCAGCGGAGCGAAATTTGAAAATCAACGCGTAAAAGACATTACCAAAAATGCCGATTTTTCCTGGGCTTTCGGCCTCGGTTATCATGCCCCATTCGGACTGGGTATTGATGCCCGTTATAATCTCGGCTTATCAAAAGTTTCTGACGCAAGTTTTGAAAATCCGAATTTTAAAAACAGCGTATTCCAATTGGGATTGTTTTACACGTTGTTCAACAATCACATGCATGAGTAAACGAAATTGCGTTTACTGCATACAGAATGCATAACGATATTAGGCGAAAGGGGAATTAGACTTTATCCTGTACTAATTAAGCCGGGTGTATCCCGGCTTTTTTATTTTTTCAGATGAAAAGAGGAAGGTAATCAATAACAAATCAATAACACAAACTGTTTGCGATCCGGGTGTATCGTCTGTTTATCAACTCAACCTTCAAAGATCAAAGAGAAAACGATTGTCCGGGAATTCAGCTTGTCGATAACACTTGAGTATATAAGATGCGGATCGCGACTGTGTTCATTCATAATCCCATTGCTGATTTTTAATTCGGGAGATAAAATAAATACGGGGAAGAAGAATTGAAACCCGATGCCCGCTTCTACACTCAGGTCATATTTTTTCAATTTGACAAGATCCTGTGCTTTACGTGCGGTTGCATTGGATGCGAGATCATATTGATAGTTGATCCCGCCAAGCATATAAACGCGGAAATTGTTGATACGGTCTGACAAAAATTTTAGCTGCACCGGAAAGCCTAACAATATAGACTCGATTTTCTTTGTCGCGAGTGCATTTACTTCCCCTGATGGCGACTTTACAACATAATCCAGGTTTTTATAAGAAAACATGAGTTGGGGAAATACAACACGGAATTCAAAATGCGGACTTAGTTTTAGGGTATGCATACCCGCTAGTCCGAACCCGCCGGTATTAAGTGGATTGACCGACAGGATGCTATCGCCCTGTAAAAATTCCGGATGCGCGCTTACCTGGAAATGAGAATTATTATAAATCAGTGCAATGCCCAGATGATAAAACTTGAGATCGTGGTCGGGCAGGTTGAGATTGTCTCTCAACTGCGCAGATGCATTGAACGACGATGATATTAAAAACGAAAATCCTGCCGCTACCGCCAGTGCTTTATTTGCTAGATGCCGTAAATTCATAAAGTGTTTGAATCCAGTTATTTAATTTGAGTCAGAGACGTCCAATATCCGTATAGGTACTTACAACGTTTTGCCTGTAATTTAATTGCCCCATCTTTTCCTCTTAAATTGTTAACTTTTTTTACGGCTTTTTGGTGGAGGTTCCGATGTAACACGGTCGTTCTCCGTAGCGAATCGGGTTGTAAATATGGAAGATTATTTCAGGAAACGATCTTATGTTGTACGATCACTTTATTTTATCCCACAGTAGATCGTGCTTATCCCGAGCGTCAAGGGTTTAAGGTAACAATTTTGATACCCGATTTTTTCTAATATCGACAGAAAACCTTTTCCTTCCGGAAAAGCTTCAACGGATTTATCGAGGTATTCGTAGGCTTCTTTATTCTTCGAGATCATTTTCCCGAGGCTCGGCGTTATGAAACGAAAATAAAAATCACAGAGTTTTTTAAAGAAAATATTCCGGGGTTTTGAAAATTCAAGGATCACCAATTTTCCGCCGGGTTTTAATACCCGCAACATTTCAGCAAGCCCTTTTTCTAAAAATTCAAAATTTCGAACGCCATAGGCAACAGTGATGGCATCAAAACTATTATCAGCAAAATTGATTTGTTCGCTATCACCGTTTATTAATTCGATTTTTGTGTTCAGGTTCAGCTTTGCGATTTTTTTTCTGCCGAGTTCCAGCATGCCTTCGGAAATATCGATACCGGTGACTTTTTCGCATTTTAAATACTTCATCAACATGATGGCCATATCGCCCGTTCCTGTGGCAACATCTAACACCTGTCGCGGTCTGATGGAAGATAATTCGCGGATGGCTTTTTTTCTCCAGCTGATATCGATTCCGCCACTAAGCAAATGATTTAAGAGGTCATAACGGAACGCAATGCGATCAAACATTTCCGCAACCTGTTGTTTTTTGGTAAGCTTTGATTCTTTAAAAGGAACTACGACATCATGCTTGTAAGAAGACATAGGTGCGAAGATAATCGCGGATTCCGCGGATTGGAGCGGATTGCGCGGATTTTTTTGATAGATCTTCAATATAATATAATTGTTGTTTGATTTCAAACGCATCTTCCATCCGCGAAATCCGCCCTAATCCACTAAATCCGCGATAAAGAAAGGTCCCCCAAAATTTGGAGGACCTCTACCTGCTGGTTGCCTTTCAAACTACGGACTTTGGATTCTTCGACGATTTATAAAATGCGATTTTAGAATTTACAATTTGTGAACTTCCTCCGTGATAAAATTCGTTTAATCCGCGATCCCTTTGGATTCTTCTATCATGTATAAAGAGATTTTTTAAAATTTACAAATTTTGTGAACCATCCGCGAACTCCTCCGTAATCCGTGCTGTCCGCGATCCGCGAAATCCTCTTTAATCCGTAAATCCGCGATCATTATTGATCCCACCACAGATGATCCGAATTGCTGACTGTAGGAGCGTTTTGTCCGTTTGTCGATAACTCATCATTCGGATAATTTACTCTTCGGATAAAATTTGGTAAGACCGCATTTTCCGGAAGTGTGAAATCTTTCAACGCGTAATCGGTTCGTCGGAGATCGTCCCAGGTTACCGGATTCAGAAACATCGCCGCATATTTTTCCTTCATGATCAGGCCAAGCGTAAGATTTGTAGCTCCCACCGCAACCGTCGGTTCATTTGTATAACGCGTAATCGCTGTATCCGGAACACCCACTTTTTGCATGTTGGATTTGATGCCTTCCAGATATGCGTCATACGCCTCATTTTTATTGCCGGCTCTGAATTGTGCTTCCGCTTCAATAAATTTTGTTTCCGAGTACGTGATGATTTGCAATGGAGCATGATCTGCTGAATAACCCATGTCGACCGGAAGATAAGATTCATTCGTATCGGTGTTGCCACCTGCAGGTCCGGCCCCATTGATTGTTCCTACATACGTGCCATACTTTGTTGGCGATGCAATGATGGGTAATCTTGGATCCCATACGCCATATGTTTTTCCGTTCATGGCGTTGATAACATTGGCTGACAACCATCCGTCCAGCAACAACGCAGCATTGTTACGCGCTTCTAATGCCCATGGATTGATTCCGTTAAAAAGAGTTTCGTCAAATACTGATATCTGCGCATCATCGTCATTGCTTTGATAAGAAGATTGGAGTTCCGACAAAATACTTGTTGTGTTATACGCAGAAGTTTTTGAAACCTGGTTCAGCATTCGGGCTTTGAACGCATGCGCCGTTTTTATCCAGGCATCGATATGACCGCCATGGATCAGATCACTGTGTTCATCTAATTCACCATCTGCATCAGGCTGACTAAGCGCTGCAATGCCCATATCGATCAGGTTGAGACAAGTGTCATACAGAGCTTGTTGATTGTCGTATTTAGGATCAAGTTTCTTCACTCCCTGGAAGCCTTCCGAATACGGCATATCGCCCCAAACATTAGTGGCCATATTGAGATTCATTGCAAGCAGGATATCTGCCACACCGATATACGCATTCAAACTTTTTTCTGCGCCAAGTCTTCTCATGTCATTGATATCTGTCATGATATCATACACGCTGTTCCATGCAGTGCTCATGTTGACTTCATCATACGTATCAACGGTACTTGCTTTACTTGGAGAAGCCAGGTATTGTGAATAGTAATTCGTGTAGTCGGCAATATAGTATGAGTTAATCGCCGTGCCGTGTGTTGCATTTGCCAACAAACCTTGTATCGGTGGCTCTGCTGCTGAATTCGGATCCTGGTTTATATCAAGGTATTTTTTACATCCGAAAAAAAGGAGAGAGCTTATCGTAATATATATAATTGATTTTTTCATTGTATTCATTTTATAAGCCAAGATTTAAAGTGAAAATATAATTACGCAAAGCAGGATAGCTAAAGCCTCCGCTGATCACCTGGTTACTTCCGGCGGCGGCATCACTTCTTGACTCCGGATCGAAACCTGTGAATGGCGTAATCAATATCAAATTGTTGCCAGTGAAGGACAGACTTATATTTTTAACGAACGAATGCGAGAAAAGCCTTTGTGGCAAATGATATGTGAGCGTTGTAGTGCGAAGCCTTATCCAGGAAGCATTCTCAACGAAGTTTTCCGAAATACCTCTATAGATATTTCTGTAATATCCGTTGCCATAATTATTTCCATCGGGACCATCGCCCATACCCAGCCACACTTGTTTTGTATTCTCCGTGCCGTCTGCCAGCACTCCTTTAAATGTAACGAGGTCATTTCTGTTCAGCGTCATTTTTGATTCTCCAAAGGCCGCGAGGAAGTTTGCAAACTGGTCAAATTTTTGAACGCCTTCACGAATATCCCACAAAAAGTATAGGCTCCAGTTTTTGTAACTAAACGTGTTGCCAATGCTTGCCAACCATTTCGGGTATGCATTACCGAGAATTCGTTGATTGCTGGAGGCCGGATATACCGGGAAGCCATTATCGCCAATCAGCCAGGGCTTGCTTTTATCGATGTGCAGTGATGTTCCTTTGTCATCACCATATCTCATGATCGGTGTTCCAAAGATTGCACCTGCAGATTCTCCCGGAACATAAAACGTGGACACTGTTGCGCGTCCATATCCAAAGACCGGATCACCCACTGCGATTCTTTCAACGCCTGGATATATAGAAACAATCTTATTCGTATTGTGCGACACGTTCACAATCAAATCCCAATTGAATTTTTGAGATTTTACTGGTGTTCCTTTTAAGGTAAGTTCAACACCTGTGTTCTGAATTTCACCCGCATTCAAAGAAATCGATCTGAAACCAGTCGACGCCGACGTTGCAACCGGAATGATCTGGTCCCGGCTGTTTGATTTGTACCAGGTAAAATTCAATCCTATACGATCCTGTAAAAAGCTAAGGTCTGTTCCAATTTCAAAGGTGACCGTGTTTTCAGGTTTGAGTGTTGCTATTCCGCCATTATCTGATCTTGTCCAGCGATTCACCGATTGTCCGTCATTGTTCAACGGGGGCGATACAGGTGCATAGGTCACGCTTGTTTTATACGGTAATGCGTCCTTTCCGATTCCGGCAAGTGACGCTCTCAATTTTCCGTAGGTTACCCAGGAAGGCATCGATAAATGCTGAGAGAAAATATAGCTTGCACTGACAGAAGGATAAAAAAATGACCGATTATCTTCTTCTAACGTAGAGGTCCAGTCGTTTCTACCCGTCACCGTCAGGAACAAATAATTATTATAGCCTAAAGTCAGGTCACCATATAACCCGATGATCCTCGATTTTTCATCATATTCTGACGTGGATTGCACCACGGCATTACCCAGCGTAAAAAGATTGTACAAGTTCAATTCGTCGCCTAATGCAGACACACGGTTGAAAGATTTATCCAACAGGTCATGGCCGACTCTCAATGTTGTTTGAAATTTATCTCCCCACGTTTTATTAAAAGTTAAAAGCAGGTTCGAATTGATTTGCCTGAAATTGATTCGATATTCGTGAACAAATCCAAGATCATTATCTTCTGATCTGAATTCGCCGGGCAATCCGGTAGGACCGGGGGCTGTCGCGGTTCTGGCATCGTTATATTGATCCATACCAAGCAAATAAGTGGCAGTGAACCATTTTGTCGGCGCATAAGTAAAGTTCACACTGCCGACAACGTGGTCAACTTTTGATCTGAATTTATTCGTTGCGGCCTGGTACATGGGGTTATCATTTCCATAAGTCTTCATTGTTCCTTCGGGCGTTGCATAATCGCGAACGTCCCAGCGAGGCGCCCAATAAACCAGGTCTTCATTGTATCGGTTTGCATCATAAAAATTACCATCGGTTGTTGCATAGTACAATGAGGTTCCCATCTTGAACTGATCACTGAATTTTAAACTACCATTTACTCTCGCGGTGATATCCTGATACCATGTAAACGGAATCAGGCCGTCTTGTTTGAAATAAGAAAGTGAAGAAGAGTATGTGGCTTTGTCAGTCCCGCCCGAAAACGTGAGTGAGTTGCGGAATTGATGCCCTGTATTGTACGCTCTTTTCCAGTTGTTATATAATTTGTCGGGATGATTTGGATCCACTGTTTTTGCCTCTTCAACTGTTGGTCCCCACGCTGGCCAAAAACTGGTTGAATCATAATCGGCAAGTGTTCCGCCAAAACCCATCGTATACTTCAATTGCAGATCCGGAATTTTATCGATCTGATCGATGCTATATGAAGAAGTGAAATGAACCTGCAGGCTTCCTGCTCTCCCGGATTTTGTCGTGATCACTATAACGCCATTGGCCCCACGAAGTCCATACAATGCAGTGGCAGCGCCTCCGCGCAGTACGTTGACGCTTTCTATGTCTTCAGGATTGATATCAGAGAGGCGATTCGGTAACACAGCTCCGCGATCGCCGGTAGTGCCTGTTGTGTTGGTGCTGTTATCGACGGGTAAACCATCAATGACAAAAAGCGGTTGGTTATCGCGCGTCGGATCAAGAGAGTTTATACCTCTGATCAAAATACTGGCACCTTGTCCCGGGCCTCCGCCGGATCCGGAAATGGTAACGCCGGCCACTTTACCCTGAAGGGCGTTGATGACGTTTGGTTGTTGGGATTGGGTAAGTTGTGCGGAGTTGATTTGCTGCGATGCATATCCCAGCGTTTTCACTTCACGCTTAATACCGAGTGCGGTCACCACAACGTCATTCAATCTCGTATTGTCCTCGCTCATCTGGAAAGCAAGCGTTAATGACTCGTTATCCTTTATCGTTATATCCCTGACCAACGTCGCAAAGCCGACGGCGGATATTTGAATTTTATAATTTCCTGCTTTAATTCCTGTGAGATTGAATTCCCCGTTTGCATCGGCGGCAGTACCTCTTTTCGTTCCAAGGATCAGAACGGATGCGTTGACGATTGGCAAACCTTTATCGTCCGTAATTTTTCCTTTGATGCCGCCTTCAAAATTATTTTCAGGCGCAGATACGGTGGCGGCGTCTACGGGCGGGACTTTAATTTTTTTAATGACGATATTGGTATTGACCTGCTCGTAATTGAGGTCCGTATTGCGCAGCAATTCATCCAGTAATTTTGCAACAGATATGTTTGTTCCGTCGATATTGATGCTGTTGTAACCAATAATGTCATTTGTTTTGTACGTAAATGCCAGTTGCGTAAGTGATTCGATTTTTCTAAGCGCATGCTTTAAAGTGGAATTTTTCAACTGGATGGAAACAGTCATTTTGTTCAGGTCCTGGCTATTGCTCTCCCGAGCCATCAGAAACATGCTTATGGTCAAAAAAACAGAAAGGAAAGAAACCTTCATGAGTACCGTTTTGTTTGTAAGTAGCCGGACAAGGTTTTGAAAAAATGATGCAACACACAATGCTTGAGGATTGTGTGTTTTTACACATAAATTCATAGCTTTGATTGTTTTAGTAATTCTTGAATAGAGTTTTAAAACACGGAGCCGCTTCCAGGCCGCAACTGGAGCGGTTCATTTTATTTAATTTATGTGGGAGGCGATGAATTCATAAGCATTAGTTTGGTTTTAAGATTTATTGCAGGATATAAATCCCGTCTGATTGTTCCAGTTTGGTATCAGTCAAAATGCAGAGCACCTGCAGCGCGTGTTCGATCCCTTCTTCACGTTGAAACGATGTTCGGACTTTCAGGTTCCGGATATTTTCGTTCATCACTTTAATGTTTACATTATACATCCGCTCCAGATCAGCGATGATGTCAGAAATACTTTCGTCATCATAAACCATGTTCCCCTGTTGCCAGGCTGCAACCTGTGTTTCTGAGATCGTTTTTTGGTCGATGTTTTTATCCTGGTTACTCACCTTCACCTGTTGGCCTTTTGTGAGGGTGGCTACGAGTTCATCACCACGACTTACTTTTACTTTTCCACGACTCACAGCAACGATGACCGTTTTTCGATCCGGGTACGCCTTGATATTAAACGCGGTTCCCAAAACGGTGGTAGAAATATTGCCGGTGTGTATAATAAACGGAGTCTCCGCCGCATGTTTTACATCGAAGTAAGCTTCTCCGGAAAGAAACACCTCTCTTTTATTTTTATCAAATCGGTCGGGGAACTCCAATGAACTTACCGCATTTAACCAAACCTGGGTACTATCCGGCAACAACAAATATTTATATTCCGATCTTTCAGTGATTTTTTTCTTCAACGAATTCGCCGTTGAAAATGGTTTTGATGTAACGGCGGGTCTGCTGTCATACCAAATGCCTGCAACACCGGCCATTCCTGCCAATGCAATAACCGGTACCAATAATCTTTTTCTCAGCGATCGCCTTTTTGCCACGGGCTGAATAAGCCATTCAGGTTTTGTCAATACCAGGTTTCCAGTTTCATCGACATAGGTTAAAGAAGAATTTTCCCTTACGGTCTCGTAAACTTTTTTGATAAGATTTCTAAGCTCTTCATCATTTTTTGCTTCCTGCGTAAATGCAAAAAATTCTTCCAGTTCTTCACGTGTGCAAGCATTTTCAATATATCGGCGGAAAAGGTATTTGAGTCTTTCTTCCATGGCAAATTAGTTGGGCCTATATGATATAGACGAAGGAGACAACCAGAGTTCCTATCCGGTGCAAACATTTTTTTGCGTTCTTTGATTTTAGAAAATTCAAGGATCAACACGACAAGTCAACATTCGGTTGGAGACGGGCATTGTCTGAGTATTTATTCTCCTTTAATACCCTGTGCGATGATGGAGATCTCTGGAAAACCAGTACGCTAAATGTTTCCAGACATAGATCGATACCTCACAGAATCATTTTTGCTGTTTTCATGAAAAAACTGCGAATGGATTGCAATGCGGTGAAGAGTTGATTTTTGACCGTATGCCGCGAAATATGTAACTCGTCGGCAATTTCCTGATAGCTTAATTCCTTTTCTTTATTGAGATGATAAATCAGTTTACGCTGTGGTGGCAGGCGATCAATTGCTTTGCTGATGATGAGATTATATTCTTTTACCGAGATTAGTGCTTCCGTATCGTTCAATATCTGCTGGATCGAATTCCACACCGCATCTTTCAACCGGCCGTCCGCAGCTGTTTTCCTCAAATGGTCGATCACTTTGTTTTCTGTGATGCGATATAACCAGGCCTCCATGTTTTCAATACTTTGAATGCTGTGACGACATTCCCATAGTTTCAAAAAAACCTCCTGTATGATGTCTTTTGCATACTGATCCGACTTTGTCATCTTCAGTGCGAGCGTGAATAATGCATACTCATGCTCTTTAAAGATCTCTGTAAAGAGTTGCTCCAGGGCATTCTCATCAGCATGTGTAGTAGCAGGTCGCATTAGCCAGGTTATAAAACTAATTTAAGAAAAAACCAGATAGGATGGATTTAATTTTTCGAAATGTCAAAATAAAATCAAAGGTTTAATTGCTGAAAATATATTTAATATTACACCGCATGCTTATCAAATCCGCGAAATATATTATCAGCAGTCCCGATTATACCAAATGTCCAGAACCAGATCGGCCAGAATATGCTTTTATCGGCCGAAGCAATGTTGGGAAATCTTCCCTGATCAATATGCTTTGTAATAATGACAAACTCGCAAAGACTTCTGCTGCACCCGGAAAAACTCAATTGATCAACCATTTCGCTGTCGAAAGTAGTCCATCCGCGCGAACTGACTCGAAAAAAAAAATTGATAATTGGTATCTTGTCGATCTGCCGGGATATGGTTTCGCAAAGGTTTCGCAAACGGACAGGCGGAGATGGCAACAGATGATTGAAAATTATTTGCGAAAGAGAGAAAACCTTGTCAACGTGTTTGTGCTGATCGACAGCAGACATACGCCGCAAAAAATCGATATAGAATTTGTCGATACGCTTCGTAAGTGGGAAGTCGCTTTTTGTCTTGTTTTTACCAAAGCCGATAAAGAAAACCAGCGTGTAGTCAGTTCGAATGTCAAATCTTTTTTGGATAAGATGCGTATCAACTGGCAGTTCCTTCCGCAGCATTTTGTAACGAGCTCAACAAAAAAAATGGGACGCGATAAGATGCTCGCTTTTATTGAACAGATGAATGAAGAATTCGGGGAGGATGCTAAAGCCTGAGTGCGGCGGATTTATTTGAGAGAAGAAGGTCACCTGGCTGCTGTTACAGCCATTAAAGATTTTGCGAGATGGCTGCCGGTCAGTTTACGACCTTGTTGGCACAACTGCTGCTGGCAAATGCCTCTGGTTTTGCTTTGAACGCGAATCCCATTCCGAGGATATATCCCATCGCTTCCTTAAGTGCATCATTGCTTTTAAAATGTGGGTTCGTGTTGATATCCGCATGCACTTCCATGTCAACATTGTACTTTGTAAAAAGGTTGCACAACTCGTAGGCAATTTCGATGCTTTTCGCAACTTCCACGAGCATCCGTTCTTTAATACTGTACTGCGTTTTTGTTTTTTCATTGTGAATAAACATGAAACCTCCGTGTCCTTCACGCAAAAAAACAATTACGGTTGCAAATTCTGTTTCAATACCTTTTACCTGGGAGTCGGTACCAATGCAAACTTTCAGATGGTAGCCATTTTCGGTTTCACGCCGGATAGCATTTTCAACGGCATGGGCAATCGGTAGTTCAATCGGGTCGCCATTAAATTTTCGCCATAACATATGAAATAGGTTTGTCGAATTTACCAAAAAACCAGATACAAGCAAAATCGCATATACGTGTTGTTTGTGATTACGGACAGCAGCTGAATGAAAAAAAAATTTTGCCGTCATCCGGTCGACTATCATCTCTCATGAAAAGCACGGGCGAATTGTTTCAGTTGATCCGCTGCAATAAGAGATCCGCTCAATGCATAGAACATGGGTTTGTCAAACCGTTCACCGCCTTTTTCATTCACGATTAAATAATAACGGCCGGGTTCGAGCATTTTATCGATACCAATATATCGCAGTTCGACAGGATCGTATTGTGCTACGATCTCGCCATGCTCGTTTAACAAAGTTGCCTGGATAGTTGGTTCACGAGGATTATCAGGATCACCCGGAACTAAATTCAGTTGCAGTTCAACGCGTTGGTCGATCAAAATGGAAAAAGCATCTTTATCGATCGCGCTATTGATCATGCCACGAACAGAAATATGCCGGTCATACATTGTAACCGGTTCTGATTTCGTATAGTCGTCACCGTAATCATCTGCACGAAAACCAAAATTGTTTTTAGTTCCCGCGATGATATCCACATCGCTTTCTTTCCAGCACATTGGGATCCTAAGCTTAGAATTCCACGTGGACAAGTTGTC